>Ga0228701_1000238_pt1 | contig 51969 bp, 44 predicted proteins | sample McNCre117_Aug_MG_2_FD_178017 | JGI IMG/M metagenome (GOLD analysis project Ga0228701, IMG submission 178017) | Freshwater microbial communities from McNutts Creek, Athens, Georgia, United States - 11-17_Aug_MG | ecosystem: Environmental > Aquatic > Freshwater > Creek | place: USA: Georgia... | reverse complement strand
ATCGCGGCGGGGGCGCCGCTCCTACAGAAGGGGTCAGTGACCTTGCGTGGCGAAGGTGCTGACCAGCATCACCAGCCCCATGCCCACGGTCAACCAGATGATCTGCGCCGCCGTTTCGCGGGCCGAGAGGCGTTTTTGCAACTGGGGAATCAGGTCGGCCAGCGCCACGTAAATGAAGCTGCTGCTGGCCACAACCAGAAAGTACGGCAAAAAGCCGTGCAGCGCATCGACCAGCACATAGCCCACCGTGCCGCCCAGCGCCGTGACCGCGCCTGCCAATGACACCTTGACGATGGCCGTGCGGCGGTTGTCCGAATCTTCACGCAGCACCACCAGATCGCCCATGTGGTGCGGCACCTCGTGCGCCAGCACCGCCAGCGCAGCCAGCGCCCCCAAGGAAAAGTCGGCCATGAAGGCCGAGGCGATCAGGATGCCGTCGCCAAAACAGTGCACGCTGTCGCCCGCCAGCACCGCCCATTTGCCGGCTCCGGTCGGCGCATGGTCATGGTGGTGGCCGTGGTGATGGTGGTGGGTGTGCGCGGCATGTCCGTCATGGCTGTGGTCATGGCCGCCGTGGTGGTGCTCATGCCCGTGGTGCCAAAGTTCCGCCTTGTCGAGCAGAAAAAAGAACACCAGCCCCAGCAGCAAGGTCATGAACAGCGCCTGAGCGCCCACCTGCGCCTCAAAGGCCTCCGGCAGCAAGTGCAAAAAGGCCGTTGCCAGCAAAGCCCCTGCGGCCAGGCTCAGCATATGCTGGGTGTAGCGGCTGATCACACCGAAGCTCAGCCAGGCCGCGATCCACACGCTGCCAATGCCGGCGATCAGTGTGCCCAGCAAAATCGTCAATAAAGTCATCTTGGTCCTGCCGTGACGCCCTCGGCATCTGCATGCACGACTGGACATCTTCTGTGGCCCCTGATCTTACTGGAGCCACACCCGAACCCAAGCCATCTGGCGGTATGCTTGCCTGCGCCAACCCGCTGCCCCATGACCACGCCCACCCTGCCCGTTCTGTATTCGTTTCGCCGCTGCCCTTACGCCATGCGGGCGCGGTTGGCGCTGCACGCCAGTGGCGTGGCGCATGAACACCGCGAGGTCGAGCTCAAAAACAAACCCACCCACCTGCTGGCCTTATCGCCCAAGGGCACCGTGCTCGTGCTGTGGCTGCAAACCGAGGCACGGGTGATCGACCAGAGCCTGGACATCATGCTGTGGGCCCTGCGGCAAAACGATCCACAGCGCTGGCTGCCCGAAAACGAGACCACCCTGAACGATTGGCTCGCACAGATCGGGCACAACGACGGCCCGTTCAAACAGCAGCTGGACCGCTACAAATACCCTCAGCGCTTTGGCCTCGGTGATGGCCTGGCCCACCGCGACGCAGGCGCTGTACACCTGAACCAGCTGGCACAGGTGCTGCAGCAGCAGGCTTTTCTGTCAGGCCCGAACTGGGGACTGCTCGACGCCGCGCAAGCCCCGTTTGTGCGGCAGTTCGCACACACCGACCCTGGGTGGTTTGCCGCGCAGCCTTGGCCTAGGCTGATCGCCTGGCTGGCCGCGTTTGAAGCCTCCGAGAGATTCGCAGTCATCATGCACAAGCATGTGCCATGGCAAGCACCGTCACCTGTTTTGTAAGAGCCCCCCGTGGTCGATGGGGTCTGCGAGGGCTTTTCGCGGCGAGGGCGCCGCTCCCACACGCCACAGATCAGTGCGCCTGCTCCCAGTTGGGCCCAAAGCCCACCTCGGCCAAAAGCGGCACCTTCAAGTTGGCGACACCGGCCATGATGCGCGGCACTTCGGTACGCACCCATTCGACCTCTGCCTGCGGCACTTCAAACACCAGTTCATCGTGCACCTGCATGATGACTTTGGTGGCCTTGCCTTGTTCGTCCAGCGCCTTTTGCACCGCCACCATGCTCAGCTTGATCAGGTCGGCCGCCGTGCCTTGCATGGGCGCGTTGATGGCGGCGCGCTCTGCCCCGGCGCGGCGCGGTCCGTTGGGGCTGTTGATCTCCGGCAGCATCAGGCGGCGGCCAAACACTGTCTCCACATAACCCAACGCCTTGGCCTGCTCACGGGTCGCGTCCATGTAATTTTTGACGCCCGCAAAGCGCTCAAAGTAGCGCGTGATGTAGTTCTTGGCGGCGGTGTTGTCGATGCCCAAAGCCTTGGCCAAGCCAAACGCGCTCATGCCGTAGATCAGGCCGAAGTTGATGGTCTTGGCGTAGCGGCGCTGCTCGCTGCTCACCGTGTCGGGCGTTGCACCAAACACCTCGGCGGCGGTGGCCTTGTGCACGTCCAGCCCATCGTGAAAGGCTTTGAGCAAGGCTGCGTCGTCGCTCAGGTGCGCCATGATGCGCAGCTCAATCTGACTGTAGTCGGCACTCGCAATCACGCAGCCTGCGGGGGCCACAAAGGCCTCACGCACCTTGCGGCCCTCGGCGGTGCGCACCGGAATGTTCTGTAGGTTGGGCTCGTTGCTCGACAGGCGGCCCGTCACGGCCACGGCCTGCGCGTAGTTGGTGTGCACGCGCCCGGTGCGCGGCAAGGCCAGCTGCGCCAGCTTGTCGGTGTAGGTGCCCTTGAGCTTGGAAAGACTGCGGTGCTCCAGGATGCGGGCGGGCAGCGGGTAATCTTCGGCCAGTTTTTCCAACACCTCTTCATCGGTGCTGCGTGCGCCAGTCGCGGTTTTCTTGATGACCGGCAGACCCAGCTTGTCAAAAAAGATCTCGCCCAACTGCTTGGGGCTGGCCAGGTTGAAAGGCTGACCAGCGATCTCGTAGGCCTCGGTTTCAAGTTGCACAATGCGCTCGCCCAAAGCCTGGCTTTGCGCGGCCAGCGTGGGCGCATCGATCAGCACGCCATTGCGCTCGATGCGGTACAGCGCTTCGCTGGTGGCGATTTCAAGGTCGTACACGAACTTCAAGCCCGCATGCGCCTCGATCTGCGGCCACAGCGCCAGGTGCACATCCAGGCACTGGTCCGAGTCTTCGCACGCGTAATGCGCCGCCTTGTCCACGTCCACCTGGGCAAATGGGATCTGGTGCGCGCCCTTGCCGCACAGGTCTTCATACGTCACACCCCGGCGGCCCACGTGCCGCTCGGCGAGGCTGGTCAGGCCATGCGGCTTGTGCACTTCGAGCACATAGCTCTCCAGCATGGTGTCGTGTGCATAGCCCTGCACTTCGATGCCGTGGTTGGCAAACACATGGCGGTCGTATTTGATGTTCTGGCCCAGCTTGTGGCGGGCCGGGTTTTCCAGCCAGGGCTTGAGCTTGGCCAACACATCGGCCAAAGGCAGCTGCTCGGGCGCAGCCGGGCCGTTGTGGGCCAGCGGAATGTAAGCCGCCTCGCCTGGCGTGACGCTCAGCGAAATGCCGACGATGTCGGCACGCATGGCATCCAGTGAAGTCGTTTCGGTGTCGATGGCCGTCAGCGGCGCTTGCTCGATGCGGGCCAGCCACTGGTCAAACAGCGCCCAGTCGAGCACCGTGTCGTATGTCAAGTCACCTTGCACGGCGCTGGCGGCGTTGTCCAAAACAGGCACGGCCGCTTCTTCGGCTGCAGGCTCGCCAAACAAATCGCCCATGCCCGTGTCTTTGGGCTTGGCCGCTTTTTTGGCCACAGGCGCAGGCAAGGCCCCGCCCAGCGATTGCACCAGTCCCTTGAAGCCATAGGTCTGGTAAAAATTGAGCAGCCTGTCTTTGTCCGGCTCGTGCAGGTGCAGCTCGGCCAGCGAGGGCAAACCGGGCACCCAGCCGTTCAGGTCGCAATCGGTCTTCATGGTCACCAGGGCACGGCCCTTGGGCAGCCAATCCGCCGCCTGGCGCAGGTTCTCGCCCGCCACGCCCTTGATCTCGTGGGCATGCGCCATCAAGTTGTCGAGCGAGCCGTATTCGAGCAGCCACTTGGCCGCCGTCTTGGGGCCGACCTTGTGCACGCCCGGCACGTTGTCCACCGGGTCGCCCACCAGGGTCTGGTAGTCGATCATCAGCGCAGGCGGCACGCCAAACTCTTCGGTCACGCCGGCCACATCGCGCACCTTGCCATTCATGGTGTCGATGATGGTGATGTGTTCGTTGACCAGCTGGCTCAGGTCCTTGTCACCGCTGGACACCGTCACCTCGATGCCCTGCTGGGCCGCGACATGGGCCAGCGTGGCGATCACGTCATCGGCTTCCACACCCGGCACATCCAGCACCGTCCAGCCCATCAAGCGCACCAGCTCATGGATCGGCTCGATCTGCGAGCGCAAGTCGTCGGGCATGGGGCTGCGGTGGGCCTTGTACTCGGGATACATCTCATCGCGAAAAGTCGGGCCCTTGGCGTCGAAAACGCAAGCGGCATAGACGGCGGGCACATCCTTGCGCAGCCGCTCCATCATGTTGATCATGCCGCGAATGGCCCCGGTGGCGGGGCTGGTCGGGTCGCCAGGTACGGCCCGCAAGTCGGGCATGGCATGGAAGGCGCGGTACAGGTAGCTGGAGCCGTCGACCAGCAACAGGCTGGGCTTCACAGTGTCAGGGGTGTTTTCACTCATCCCCCGATTGTGTACCGGGTTAAAGCGTTTTCCTCCCCCTCTACAATCGGTCTTTTCCCATCCGGCCAGTCCTGCTGGCCCTCTGACGGCGCTCTCCCATGGCGGTATTCACCGAAGTCACCGAAACCCAGGCCAACGACCTGATGCAAGCCCTGAACCTGGGCCAGCTCACCGCCTTGCGTGGCATCGAAGGTGGCATTGAAAACACCAACTACTTCGCCACCACGAACCAAGGCGAGTACGTGCTCACCCTGTTCGAGCGCCTGACGCAAGAGCAGCTGCCGTTTTACCTGCACTTGATGAAACACCTGGCTGGCCAGGGCATCCCGGTGCCCGACCCGGCCGCCAACAGCGATGGCGACATCCTGCACAGCGTCAGCGGCAAGCCCGCCGCCGTGGTCAACAAGCTCGCCGGCAAAAGCCAGCTGCAACCCCAAGCCGTGCACTGCGCGGCGGTGGGCGACATGCTGGCACGTATGCACCTGGCCGGGGCCGACTACAACCGCAGCCAGCCCAACCTGCGCGGCCTGGCCTGGTGGAACGAGACCGTGCCCGTGGTGCTGCCTTATCTCGACGAAGCGCAGGCCGCCCTGCTGCGCAGCGAGCTGGCCTACCAGAACCATGTGGCCGCCAGCGCCGCCTACGCGGCCCTGCCGCGTGGCCCGGTACACGCCGACCTGTTCCGCGACAACGTCATGTTCGACGGCGAGCAACTGACCGGTTTCTTTGATTTTTATTTCGCAGGCGTGGACACCTGGCTGTTTGACCTGGCCGTGTGCCTGAACGACTGGTGCATCGACCTGCCCAGCGGCGCACACGACGCCGAGCGCGCCCAGGCCATGCTGCAGGCCTACCAGCAGGTGCGCCCCCTGAGCGCAGCCGAGCGCACATTGCTGCCCGCCCTTTTGCGCGCAGGGGCTTTGCGCTTCTGGATCTCGCGTTTGTGGGACTATCACCTGCCACGCGAAGCCTCCATGCTCAAACCCCATGACCCCACCCACTTCGAGCGGGTGCTGCGCGGGCGCGTGACGCAACCTGTTCACCTCTGAAACGATCTGACCTCCGCATGAACCTGCGCACCGTCCCCGCCCGTGAAGGCCTGCAGTGGGCCCTCTTGGGCATCCGCACCTTCTGGCGTCAGCCGCTGGCCATGTCAGGCCTTTTCTTTCTGTTCATGGCCGTGGTCTCGCTCGTGTCGATGGTGCCCGTCATCGGCGGTGCACTGGCGCTGGTGCTGCTGCCCGGCATGACCGCAGGCATCATGGCCGCCACTCAAAAAACCACTGAAGGCCTGTTCCCCATGCCCGGCATCTTGCTGTCGGCGTTCAAAAACCCAGCCCTGCGCAAGCCCATGCTGCAACTGGGCGGCTTTTACGCCCTGGGCTTTTTGCTGCTGATGGCCGCCTCCATGCTGGCCGATGGCGGCGGCTTTGCCCGGGTGTACCTGGGCGGCGCCCCCATCAACCCCGAACTCGTCAGCAGCGACGCTTTCCAGGCCGCGCTGTGGGTCTCGATGCTGCTCTATGTGCCGCTGTCCATGCTGTTCTGGCACGCGCCTGCACTGGTCTACTGGCAGCAGATCGAGCCCGTCAAAAGCCTGTTCTTCAGCTGGATGGCCTGCTGGCGCAACAAGGCCGCCTTCACCGTCTACACCCTGGTGTGGGTCTGCATCTTTGTGGGCTCAGGCCTGACGGCCCTGCTGGTCGCCAGCCTGCTGGGCGACCCTCAGATGTTGATGTCGGTGCTGATGCCGCTGGCCCTGATGGTGACAGCCATGTTCTTCACCTCCATGCTGTTCACCGTCAAGGCCTGCTTCAGCGCCAGCGCTTCTGACACCGACCTGGCCTGAACTCAGTGGTGGTGCCCATGCGCACCGTGCGCATGGCGGTGTGTGACTTCTTCGGCCGAGGCGGCACGCACTTCAAGCACTTTAAGGCTCATGGTCAGGTTCTGGCCGGCCCAAGGGTGGTTGCCGTCCAGGATGACCTTGTCGCCCTTGATCTTGACCACGTTGAACACCTGCTCGTGCCCGTCGGCCGAGCGGCCACGCAGCTGGCCACCCACCTTGACGCCGGGCGGGAAGTCGCTTTTGGCAATGGTCTGCACCAGGCTCTCGTCGCGCTCGCCAAAGGCATCGGCCGCGGTCAGTTTGAGCGTGACGCTGTAGCCGACTTCCTGGCCTTCCAGCGCCTCTTCGATTTTGGGCAGGGTGTTGTCGTAGCCACCATGCAGATACGACGTGGGCTCCTGCGCCTTGTCGAGCAACTGGCCCTGGGCGTTCACCACTTTGTAGTGCATGGTGACCACGGTGTCTTTGGCAATTTTCATAGAGTGCTTTCTTGAGAATAAATTTCAAACCAGGGTGAGCTTGGCCACGCTCAACGCCAGCCACTTGACGCCGTGGCGCGGGAAGTTGACCTGGGCGCGGGCATCGGCTCCGGTGCCTTCAACGGCGAGCACTTTGCCTTCGCCAAATTTGGTGTGGAACACGTTTTTGCCCGCGCTGATGCCATGCTCTGGCACGGCTTTTTGCACCGGTACGGGCGGGCTCTTGTAGGTTTCGGTGCTCAGGCTGCTCTGGCCCCAGGCCGGGCGCGCCTGGCGGTTCTGGGCCGGGGTGTTGTTCCAGCCCCCGGCGCTCATGCCCGAGCCCATGCCCGTGCCAAAGCCGGCTGTCTTGGGCGTGATCCATTTGAGGCAACGCTCGGGCAGCTCGTCAAAGAAACGGCTCTTGAGGTTGTAGCGGGTCTGGCCATGCAGCATGCGGGTTTGCGAATGGCTCAGGTACAGGCGCTTGCGGGCACGGGTGATGGCCACGTACATCAGGCGGCGCTCTTCTTCGAGGCCATCGAAGTCGTTCATCGCGTTCTCGTGCGGGAACAGGCTTTCTTCAAGGCCGGTGATAAACACCGCATCGAACTCCAGACCCTTGCTGGCGTGCACCGTCATGAGCTGGATCGCGTCTTCACCCGCCTGCGCCTGGTTGTCACCCGCTTCCAGTGCGGCGTGGGTCAAGAACGCCGCCAATGGGCTCATGGTGACGCCGTCTTCTGAAAATTCGTCAGCAGACAAATCGCCCGCATCACCGCTCAGGCCCTGGCTGGCCGGGCTTTGCGTCAGGCCTGTGCTGGCCTGGGGCAAAGCCACCGCGCTGCGGCCAAAACCCTCTTGCGTGACAAAGCTCTCGGCGGCGTTGACCAGTTCTTCCAGGTTCTCCACCCGGTCTGCGCCTTCTTTTTCAAGGCGGTAGTGGTTGACCAGGCCAGTCTTGTCGATCACCAGGTCGATGATCTCGCGCAGGGTCTTGCCCGCCGTCTGCTCGCGCAGCACATCGACCATGGCCACAAAGGCGGCCAGATTGGCCCCGGCCTTGCCGGTGGTGGCGCTGACCGCATCGTGCAGCGAGCAGCCTGCGGCGCGGGCCGCGTCCTGCAGCTGTTCGATGCTGCGTGCCCCGATGCCACGCGGCGGAAAGTTCACCACCCGCAAAAAGCTGGTGTCGTCGTTGGGGTTCTCCAGCAGGCGCAAGTAGGCCAGCGCGTGCTTGATCTCGGCGCGTTCAAAAAAGCGCAGACCACCGTACACCCGGTACGGAAAGCCCGCGTTGAACAGCGCGGTCTCCAGCACCCGGCTTTGGGCGTTGCTGCGGTACAGCAGCGCGATTTCCTTGCGCTCAAAGTTATCTTGTTTGACCAGCTGGCGCACCTCGTCCACCAGCCACTGGGCCTCGGCAAAGTCGCTCACCGACTCCACCACCCGCACCGGCTCGCCCGCACCCTGATCGGTGCGCAGGGTTTTGCCCAGGCGGGTCTTGTTGTGGCTGATCAGCTCGTTGGCCGAGTCCAGGATGTTGCTGTAACTGCGGTAGTTCTGCTCCAGCTTGATCTGGTGCTTGACCTGGAATTCGCGCACAAAGTCGGCCATGTTGCCCACCCGTGCACCGCGAAAGGCGTAGATGCTCTGGTCGTCGTCGCCCACCGCCAGCACAGCGCCAGCACCGCCTTCGCCCGGCAGGCCCACCAGCAGTTTGAGCCAGGCGTACTGCAGTTTGTTGGTGTCCTGAAACTCGTCCACCAGCACATGGCGGAAACGGCGACGGTAGTGCTCGCGCACATGGGCGTTGTCGCGCAGCAGCTCGTAAGAGCGCAGCATCAGCTCGCCAAAGTCCACCACGCCCTCGCGCTGGCATTGCTCTTCGTACAGCTGGTACAGCTCCACCTTGCGGCGGGTCTCGTCGTCGCGCACCGGCACGTCGCCCGGGCGCTGGCCTTCCTCCTTGCAGCCGCCAATGAAGTACTGCAGCTGCTTCGGTGGGAAGCGATCCTCGTCCACATTGAACTGCTTGCACAGGCGCTTGATGGCCGAGAGCTGGTCCTGCGTGTCCAGAATCTGGAAAGTCTGGGGCAGTTGCGCCAGCTGATAATGCGCCCGCAAAAAGCGGTTGCACAGGCCATGGAAGGTGCCGATCCACATGCCGCGCACATTGACCGGCAGCATGGCCGACAGACGCACCACCATCTCTTTGGCCGCCTTGTTGGTGAAGGTCACCGCCAGGATGCCTCCAGGCGTGACCTGAGAGGTCTGCAGCAGCCAGGCGATGCGCGTGGTCAGCACCCGCGTCTTGCCCGAACCGGCACCCGCCAAAATCAACGCGTGCTCGGGCGGCAGCGTGACGGCGCGCAACTGCTCGTCGTTGAGCTGGTTCAGCAACGGACTGGCGGGGGCAAAAAAGGAATCGGGGGACAGGGACGGGTCGAAAGGCATGGGGGGATTGTAGGAAGTGGGCGAACCGCGACTTGACTGACACCAAATCCGGGACTAAGTTCAGTCCCTCACAGGAAGCGCCATGCAAGCAGGGCAAGCTCCTACAACAGGTCTGCCCCCTGTAGGAGCCAGCCCTGCTGGCGATAAGGCGTTCGAGGTCTGCGGTCAATCGCTTGCAGGGCAAGCTCCTACAACAGGGCTGTTCCCTGTAGGAGCCAGCCCTGCTGGCGATAGGACGTTCGAGGTCTGAGGTCAATCGCTTGCAGGACAAGCTCCTACAACAGACCCATCCCACATGGCTCGGTCAAGACATCCCTCCGTCATGAACCGTTTTTTATAATGGCACCGTGCAACACCCCCACCGCCTCTTCCAGCGACTGAGCCTTGGCCTGGTGGTCCTTTTGATGGGACTGCTGGCCATGGGGCCGTTTTTGCACAGCCATGTCGGCGCGTCGGTGGTCTCGGGCTTTCACATGGACGGGGTGCGCAGCCTGCCTTTGAGCGACACGGCCAATGCCAGCGCTCTGCCCAGCCTGCAGGTCAACGACGACGAGTCGCCTGCCCTGGGCGTGGCGACGTCTTTACCCAAACCTGACCCCAACAGCCTGTGCGTGGGCGACATCACCGCCTTGCTGGCCGCAGCCCTGTTGGCCTGCCTGGCTTGCCTGCCCCGGCGTGCACCAGCGGCGCGCCCCTGGGTGCTGCCCGTGCGCACCTACCAGGCGGGGTGGCCGCCCCCGGCGCTGGCACCGCCCGCAGTGAACTTCTGAATTTGCAGGCCCTGGCGCCTGCCAGCGTCGCCCCGTGGTGGGCGGCACGGTGTTTGTCCGTTTCAGGAGTGGGCCATGTTCCCAGGACTCAAAGCTTTTTCATCTCTCATCTTCGTGGGCTGCGTGCAGGCCTGGGCGCAAGCCCCTGCCACTGCGCCCGTCAAAGCCCTGGTGCTGGATGCACCGCAGCAAGCCGCCCTGGGCGTGAAGCTGGCCCCCGTGCAAGCTGCGCTGGGCGGGCTGTGGCTGGCTTCGGCCACGGTCACAGTGCCGCCCGGCAAAGAGGTCAGCGTCACCGCCCCTTACCCCGGCGTGGTGACCCGCATCGACGCCGGTCTGGGCGACACGGTGCAGGCCGGTGCGCCGCTGGCCAGCTGGAGCAGCCCGATGCTGGCCGATGTGCGGCGTCAGTGGCGTGAAGCCCAGCTGGAGACGCAAACCGCGCAGGCAGCCCTGCAACGCGACCAGGCCCTGCTGGCCGAGGGCGTGATCCCGGCGGCGCGGTTGCAACTGAGCCAGAACCGTTTTCAGGCGGCTGAGGCCGCCCGCCAGGCCCGCGAAGCCGAGCTGCGCTCTGCAGGCACGGCCACCAGCGCCAGCGACTACGCCAGCGCCACCGTGCGTTCCCCCTTGACCGGCTCGGTGGTGGATGTGGCGGTGTCCGTGGGCCAGCGTGTGGACACAGGCGCGGTGCTGTTTCGCGTGGCCGACACGCGCCAGCTGCAGCTGGACCTGGTGCTCTCGGCCGACAAGGCCGCGCAAGTCCAGGCAGGTGATGCAGTCTCGGTGCCCTCCCGAGGAGCCAAGGGTGTGCTGCTGGGTGTCAGCCGCTCGGTCGATGCCACGCAGCAAGCCAAGGCCCGCGCACGCGTGACGGTGCCGGGCACACTGCGCTCGGGTGAAGTCTTGTCTGTGCAATTGCATCCTTCGCAGACCACGCAGGGCAGTGCCTGGCAAGTGCCGGCCCATGCCGTGATCACGCACCAGGGCCAGCCCTGGGTGTTTGTGGCCGTGGCCCAAGGCCTGCAGCCCACGGCGGTGCGGGTGCTGTCGGGCAACGACGACCAAACCGTGGTGCAGGGCCCGCTGCAAAGCAGCAGCCGCGTGGCCGTGACCGGCCTGGCCTCGCTGCGCGCCCTGTTGCAAAAGGATGAATGAGCATGCAAGCCCTGATTCACCTGGCGCTGCGCTACAGGCAGCTGACCTTGCTGCTGGCGGCGGTGCTGATGCTGGCCGGCCTGCAGGCCTGGCTGCAACTGCCGATCGACGCCTTTCCTGACATCTCGCCCACGCAGACCAAGGTCATTTTGAAGATCCCGGGCATGACGCCCGAAGAGGTCGAGCTGCGGGTGGTCAAACCCATCGAGCAGGAGCTGCTGAGCATTCCACACAAGCGCATCGTGCGCTCAGTCTCCAAATACGGCATCGCGGACATCACGCTCGATTTTGAAGAAGGCGTGGACATTTACTGGGCACGCCAGCAGGTGTCCGAACGCCTGAGCGGCGTGATGGGCGAGCTGCCTGCGGGCGTGAGCGGCGGCCTGGCCCCAATCACCACACCACTGAGCGAGATGTACATGTTCACGCTCGAAGGCGAAGGCTTCAGCCTGGCCGACAAACGGCGTGTGCTGGACTGGACCATCCGCCCTGCGCTGCGCAATGTGCCGGGCGTGGCCGAGGTCAACTCGCTGGGCGGCGAAGTCCAGACCTTCGAGGTGGTGCCCCACACGGCCCGCATGGCGGCGCTGGGCATCACCATGGATGCGCTGCGGCAAGCCCTGGCCAGCAACAACAGCAACGACGGCGCGGGCCGCATCACCACCGGAGAAGAGTCGCTGGTGGTGCGCGTGGAAGGTGCGATCCACACGCTGGATGACCTGCGGGCCATCCGGCTCAGCACTGCGCGCAACCCGACCCCCGTGCTGCTGGACGATGTGGCCACGGTGCGCGCTGGCGCGCTGACGCGTTACGGTGGGGTCACCCAGGACGGCCGGGGCGAAGCCGTCGAAGGTCTGGTGCTGGGCCTGCGCGGCGCCAATGCCCGCGAACTGGTCGATGCACTCGATGTGGCCGTGAAAGACCTGCAACCGCGCCTGCCCCAGGGCATGTCGATCCGGACCTTCTACAACCGGGGCGAGCTGGTCTCGCGTGCGGTCAATACCGTGGTCAAGGCGCTGGCCGAAGCCAGCGTGCTGGTCTGCGTGGTGCTGTATGTGTTTCTGGGCGGCCTGCGGGCCGCGCTGGTGGTGGCGGTGTCTTTGCCGCTGTCGCTGCTGACCACCTTTTTGCTGATGCGCTGGGCAGGCTTGTCGGCCAACCTGATGAGTCTGGGCGGCCTGGCGATCGCGCTGGGCATGCTGGTGGATGCGTCGGTGGTGGTGGTGGAGAACATCGAAGCCTCGCTCGCCAGTGGGCACCCCGCAGCGGGCACCACCATGACCGAGCGCGTGCTGCACGCGGTGCGGCAAGTGGTCAAGCCCGTGGTGGCGGGCGTGCTGATCATCTGCGTGGTGTTCCTGCCGCTCTTGACGCTGCAGGACCTGGAAGGCAAATTGTTTTCTCCGGTGGCACTGACCATCGTCATGGCGCTGGGAGCATCGCTGCTGCTGGCCTTGACAGTGACGCCTGCACTGGCCTCACTGGCCCTGCGCAGCGAAGGCGCGCACGAACCAGCCCTGGTGCAAAAAATCCACTGGGGCTATGTCTGGCTGCGCGACACGACCTGGCGGCACACCCGCTGGTTGATGCTGGGTGCTTTGGGCTCGCTGGTGCTGGCGGGGGCGCTCTACACCCAGATCGGCAAGACCTTCATGCCCACGCTGGACGAAGGCGATGTGCTGGTGCAGTTGCAAAAGGTGCCATCGATTTCGCTGGAGGCTTCGCTCGAGATCGACACCCGCGTGCAGCAAGCCATTCTGGCCAAGGTGCCCGAGGTCAAGTCGGTCGTGGCCCGCGCTGGCTCGGACGAGCTGGGCCTGGACCCGATGGGGCTGAACGAGACGGACACCTTCCTGGTGCTCAAACCCAAAAGCGAGTGGCGCGGCAACAAGGACGACATCATTGAAGCGCTGCGCCAGGTGCTCGACGGCTTTCCGGGGCTGGTCTACGGCTTCACCCAGCCGATCGAGATGCGCATCTCCGAGATGCTGACCGGCACACGCGGCGATGTGGCCATCAAGCTGTTCGGCACCGACTTGAATGTGCTGAACACCACCGCCCAGAAAGTGGCCGAGGCGGTGCGGCGCGTTGAAGGTGCGGCCGAAGTCATTGCCCCCAAAGCCGAAGGCATGCCCTACCTCACGGTGGGCATCCAGCGCCACACCGTCGGTGCCGCGGGGATGAGCGTGGACAGCGTGCAGCAAGCGCTCAAACACCAGCTGGAAGGCGAGACCGTGGGGCATGTGCTTGAAGGCAGCATCCGCACGCCCGTGACGCTGCGCGGCAACGATGCCGTGCGCCACAGCCCCGAGGCCTTCAAGGCCCTGCAGATCACCGCGCCCGACGGCCGGGTCTGGAGCGCAGCCGCGCTGGCCGACATCCGGCAGGTGGTGGGGCCGATCCGTGTGGACCATGAGCAAAGCCGACGCCTGACCACGATCCAGGTGTCGGTTCAGGACCGCGACCTGACCGGTTTTGTGGCCGATGCGCAGCGCGCCGTGGCCGCACTGAACCTGCCCAAGGACATCCAGCTCGTGTGGGGTGGCCAGTTTGAAAACCAGCAACGCGCTGCGGCGCGGCTGGGCGTGGTGATCCCGGCGGCGATGGCCTTGATCTTCCTGATCCTGACGCTGACCTTTGGCTCGGCGGTGCAGGCGGCGATCATTTTCCTGAACATCCCGTTTGCGCTGGTGGGCGGCGTGGTGGCGCTGGCCGTCTCGGGCCAGTACCTGTCGGTGCCCGCCTCGGTGGGCTTCATTGCGCTGCTGGGCATTGCGGTGCTCAACGGGGTGGTGATGGTCACGCACTTCAACGAACGCCTGCGAAACGGCGAAGCCATGCACGACGTGGTGCGCCTGGGCGCGGAGCGTCGCCTGCGGCCGGTGCTGATGACGGCCATCATCACGGCGCTGGGCATGATCCCGCTGCTGTTTGCCACCGGTCCAGGCTCGGAAATCCAGAAACCCCTGGCCATTGTGGTGACCGGCGGCCTGATCAGCGCCACGCTGCTGACGCTGCTGCTCTTGCCCAAATTCTTTGAACACGCGGGGGACGCCGATGGCTTTGGCGAGCTGTGGGCGGCCTTCAAGGCCCGGAGGGCGTCATGACACATTTCAAAACCAGTGTGCTGGCCCTGTGGGCAGCATGGGGCCTGGTGCAGGCCCAGCCTGCGCAGGACATCCAGAACTTTTTACCCCCTGCGGCCGTGGTGCAGCAGGTGCTGCTGGCCAGTCCAGCCATACAGGCGGCCATGGCGCAAAAGTCGGCGCAAATGCACCGGGCGCAAATGACCGCATCAGGCCCGGGCGAATTCAGTGTCCGCATCAACCAGCAAACACGCCGCGTGCAGCAGCCGCAGGACCGGTTTGCCGAAAGCAGCATCAGCCTGGAAAGGCCGCTGCGCTGGTGGGGCAAGGCCCGGCTCGATGGCGATCTGGCCGATCAGGGTCGCGAGGTCGCCCGCATCGCCTATGCCGATGCCCTGCACGAAGCCAGCCGGAGCCTGATGCAGCAGTGGTTCGGCTGGCGCAAGGCGCGGGTGGATCTGGACAGCGCCAGCACCGATCTGGCACTGGCCGAGGCACTGGTGCGCCAGGCCCGGGCACGCCTGAAGCAGGGTGACATTTCGCAACTCGATGCCGACCTGGCTCAGGCCGACGTGCTGCGCTGCCAGGCGGCCCTGCAGGCGGCGCAGTCACAGCACACGGCGGCGCAGATCGCCCTGAGCCGCCAGTACCCGGGCCTGCCGCTGGAGCAAGCCCCGCAGCGCCATCAGGCCCTGCCCGATTTGCCGCCCATGGACGCCCTGCAGCAGACTTTTCTGGAAAACCACCACGAGCTCAACCTCTGGCGGGCCGAGGCTGCCCGCATGCGCTTGCTGGCCGAACGCATCGACAAAGACCGCTGGCCCGACCCCACGCTGGGTATCTACACCCTGCGCGAACGCCAGGGGGCCGAGCAAGTGATGGGCGTGTCCTTGAGCCTGCCACTGGCTGGTCAGGCCCGGCAAAGCCATGCCCTGGCCGCGCAGGCCGAGGCACTCAACGCGCAAGACAAGGTGCGGCAGCTGGAGCGGCAGCTGGGGGCCGACTTTGAAGCCCGATGGACACAGCTGCAGCACCAAAAACAGGCCGCAGCGCACCTGCAGGCAGCCGCCCGCATCCAGGCACAGGCGGCCGACAAGTCCCTCAAAGCCTATGCCGTGGGCGAGCACACCATGACCGAATTGCTGCAAAACCGGCGTCTGGCCAATGAGCAGCACCGAGAGAGCGAGCGTCTGCGCTGGGACGTGGTCGAGCGCCAGGCCCTGTTGACCCTGGATCTGCACCAGATCTGGGATTTCGACGACTGAAACGCCAACGTCAGCCAAACCGAGTAGAATCAGTCACCGGGCCCAAGATTCTTGCGCCCGGTTTTTTTTCGCCCAAGGTCTGCAAGGGACCTGTTCTCAGGCGAGGAAAACCGGCCAGGCCAAGCGCTCACTCGTTCTTTCAACGAATCCTTTTTTGGAGCTTGGTTTTCTCATGGAAATTTTTGACTACGACAACATCCTGTTGCTGCCACGCAAGTGCCGCGTGGAAAGCCGTTCCGAGTGCGACGCGGGCGTCACGCTGGGCAACCGCAAGTTCCGCCTGCCGGTGGTGCCAGCCAACATGAAGACCGTGGTGGATGAGTCGATCTGCGAGTGGATGGCCAAAAACGGCTACTTCTACGTGATGCACCGCTTCGACATCGACAACGTGAAACTGGTGCGCGACATGCACGCCAAAGGCGTGTTCGCCTCCATCTCGCTGGGCGTGAAGGCCCCTGACCGCGCCACGGTGGACCAGCTGGCCGCCGAGGGCCTGGTGCCCGAGTACATCACCATCGACATCGCCCACGGCCATGCCGACAGCGTGCGCGACATGATCGGCTACATCAAGGCCAAGCTGCCCAACAGCTTTGTGATCGCAGGCAACGTGGCCACGCCCGAAGCCGTGATCGACCTCGAAAACTGGGGCGCCGACGCCACCAAAGTGGGCGTGGGCCCCGGCAAGGTCTGCATCACCAAACTCAAGACCGGTTTTGGCACCGGCGGCTGGCAGCTGTCGGCCCTCAAGTGGTGCGCCCGCGTGGCGACCAAGCCCATCATTGCCGACGGCGGCATCCGCAGCCACGGCGACATCGCCAAGAGCATCCGCTTTGGTGCCAGCATGGTCATGATCGGTTCGCTGTTTGCCGGCCACGAAGAGTCACCCGGCAAGACCGTCGAGGTCAACGGCGAGCTGTTCAAGGAGTACTACGGCTCGGCGTCTGACTTCAACAAGGGCGAGTACAAGCACGTCGAAGGCAAACGCATTCTGGAGCCCGTCAAAGGCAAGCTGGCCAACACCCTGGTCGAGATGGAGCAGGACGTGCAAAGCTCGATCAGCTACGCCGGTGGCACCAAGCTGATGGACATCCGCAAGGTGAACTACGTGATCCTGGGTGGCGACAACGCCGGCGAGCACCTGTTGATGTGACCTGGTTGAAGCCCACAAAAAAGGAGCCAGAGGCTCCTTTTTTTTTACGCACGAGTTCAGCGCCAGGTGCCCAGAGCCAGCAGCAGGCAAAGTCAACGACATCATGGCTGCAGCCCTGAGGGTTCACAGGCATCACTCAGGTTCACTTTCACAAAACGCCTGAACTCTTCCATCACCGGCAATTCGGTACGGCCAGACAAGGTCACCAGAGCCAGTCGAGCCCCAGAGCAAAATGGCGGCTCCATCACCAGTTCGACCAGCGAGCCATGGGCTCGCTCGGCTCTGGAGGCCCCCAATATGCCGAGGTACACCGCATCGGTCTGACGCACTGTGTCAATCAGGCTGGCGATTTCCTCGCACTGGAGCGTGGTCATTTGTGCTGGATCGGCTTTGGGTCCATAGTGCGCCACCATGATGCGGGCCACCTCATCAGACAGTGGGGTCGAGGCGATCGGATACGCCAGCAAGCGCTCAAAAGGCACCGGCATCCCTTGCGCCAGCAAAGGGTGGCCCTGGCGGCAAACAAAACCCGCACGCATGTCCACCAGCAACTCAATCTGGATATCGGCCGCGGGTACGACGCGCCGGACATCCACCACCAGCGCATCGAGTTGGCGCTCGCGCAACTGTTGCAACTGAAGTTCAGTTGCGCCACGTGTGATGCCCACCTTGACCGAAGGATGGTGCTGCGCCATGTGCACCAGCCAAGGAGTCATGAGCATGGCCCCCGGCCCGGAGCCGAGCCCGACCCGCAGACTGCCCATGCCACCTTGTTGCAAGACGGCAGCACCGAGCTTGAGTTCATTGGCTTCGTGGACGATGCGTTTGGCGCGCTCCAGCACCGAGCGCCCCAGCGGGGTCAACTCGTTTTTCTTGCCAATGCGGTCCACAAGCGCGCCCCCCAGCTCGTCTTCAAGCGACTGGATGCTGCGACTCAAGGCAGACTGCGTGATGTGCAGCTTCTCTGCGGCCCGGCTGAAAGAACCGGTTTCTGCCAGCGCCAGCCAATGCGATAAATGCCGAAGATTCATTCCTAAAATGAATTAAAACCAGAAAAATAATTCATTGGACACATCATAAAGTGGTTTTTAATATCTGCGGCACCCTGGACTGAATCCAGCAACAAACACCACCGGAGACTTGCAGATGACCCTTTCCCGCCTTTTGAAGCACCTGTTCGCCGCCAGCTTGAGCAGCCTGATCCTCACGCAAGCGGCCTTCGCCCAGACTTTCCCGACCAAGCCGGTGAGCCTGATGGTGCCCTACCCGGCAGGCGGCCTGTCGGACGTGATCGCCCGCATGGTGAACGTGCCCCTGAGCAAACAGCTGCACCAGCCTGTGATCGTCGAGAACCTGGGCGGCGTGAGCGGGGCCATTGCCGCGCAAAAAGTGCTGAACGCCCCCAGCGATGGCTACTACCTGTTCCAGGGCTCACCCAACGAGCTGATCCTGTCGCCACTGGCCAACGCAGCCGTCAAGTTCAAGAGCGAAGACTTCCGTCTGGTGCAGGCCGTGGGCGCAGCGCAAATCGGTTTTCTGGCCCGCAAGGACATCCCGGCCAACAGCGTGGACGAGTTCCTCGACTACGCCCGCAAGATGGCCAAGGAAGGCAAGCCCGTCACCTACGCCTCGGTCGGCCCGGGCTCGTTCTACCACCTGCTGGGTGAGCACCTGTCCAAGGTGACCGGCATCGAGATGACGCACGTGCCTTACAAGGGTGGTGCGCCAGCCAACCAGGACCTGATCGGTGGCCAGGTGGACATTTATCTGGCCCCCTTCGGCAAGAACTATGTGGACCTGCAAAAAGAAGGTCGCATCAAGATCCTGGCCATGCTCAACAAGGAACGACTGGAAGGCGTCAAACAGTACCCGGCCATCAGCGAGAGCAAGCAGCTCAAGAACTTCGAGTTCAACATCTGGACCGGTTATTTCGTCAAGAAAGACACCCCGGAAGCGGTGGTGCAAACCCTGCACAAGGCCCTGACCGAAACCTTGAACGATGCGGGTGTGCGCACCGGCCTGGAAACCAACAGCCTGCTGATCGCCAAGCCCCTGCCGCTGTCCGAGCTGAGCAAGGTCTACAGCGAGGGTACCGCCCAGTTCCGTGCGATTGCCAAATCGATTAACCTGCAACCACAGTAACCCATTCACCACCGAGAGGTCAGTTCATGAACGCTCCTATCGAAGCCTTTTTGCACGACAAACTGCAGGCCCTGCAAGCGCAGGCCGATGAGTTCATCGCGGTGCGCCGCGACATCCACAAGCACCCCGAGATGGGCTACAAGGAATACCGCACCAGCGACCTGGTGGCCGAGCAGCTCGAAAAATGGGGCTACGCGGTCACACGCGGCCTGGGCGGCACGGGCGTGGTGGGCCAGCTCCAACGCGGCACAGGCGGCAAAGCCATTGGCCTGCGTGCCGACATGGACGCGCTGCCGATCGACGAAGCCACTGGCCTGCCTTACGCCAGCTGCAACACCGGCATCATGCACGCCTGCGGCCACGACGGCCACACCGCCATGCTGCTGGCGGCCGCCAAGCACATCGCGCAAAAAGCGTCGTTTTCGGGCACGGTCAATCTGATCTTCCAGCCTGCCGAAGAAGGCCTGGGCGGTGCCAAAAAAATGATGGACGACGGCCTATTCAAGCAGTTCCCCTGCGATGCGGTGTTTGGCATGCACAACATGCCCGGCCACCCACAAGGCCACCTGCTGATGCGCGATGGCCCGGCCATGGCGTCTTCCGACAACGTGACCATCACCGTCGAAGGCACGGGCGGTCACGGCGCGGTGCCGCACCGCTCGGCCGACCCGGTGGTGGCCGCTTCGGCCATCGTGATGGGCCTGCAAAGCATCGTGGCACGCAATGTGGACCCACAGGAGATGGCGGTCATCACTGTGGGTGCATTCAATGCGGGCGTGGCCAACAACGTGATTCCGCAGTCGGCCACCTTGCGCCTGAGCGTGCGTGCCCTCAACCGCGAAGTGCGTGCGCTGCTTGAAAAGCGCATCACCGAGCTGGTCCACGCGCAGGCCCAGAGCTACAACGTACGGGCCCACATCGACTACAAGCGCGGCTATCCGGTGCTGGTCAACCACATGGCTGAAACCGATTTCGTGCAGCAAGTGGCCGAGGAGCTGGTCGGCAAAGAACGTGTGGTGCGCAACCCCCGCGCACTGACGGGCAGCGAAGACTTCGCCTTCATGCTCGAAGATGTGCCTGGCTGCTACCTGCTGATCGGCAACGGTGACGGCACTGGCGACGGTCACGGCGCCTGCATGGTGCACAACCCCGGCTACGACTTCAACGACGACAACGTGGCGGTGGGCTCGGCCTTCTGGTCACTGCTGGTGGAGCGCTTTCTGCCCGCTTGAGTTGTTGTGAAGTGCAATACAAAAGGGCAAGCCGCATGGCTTGCCCTTTTTTTGTGCACAGGGGTCTGACTTTCCATCGTTCGGGATCTCTGTGTGGGAGCTCCGCCCTCGCGCGAATGCCTTCAGGGATTTGTAGGAGCCCCGCCCTCGGGGCGAATGGTGGTGGTCTGCGAGAGTTCTATCGCGGCGAGGGCGCCGCTCCCACAAGACATCCCACCCACAAGGTGCCGCTCCTGCAAGTCAATCCGGTTGTTGGTGCACCAGCGTGCGCGCGAGCTGGTTCAGACGCGTCCCGGGTCGGGTCAGGTCGGTGACGATGCTGAAGTGGTTGAGCCCGGGGAGGTCTTCGCACACCGGCACGGTCTTGGGTCCCCAGGCTTGGTGGATGAGGCGGTTGTGCCGCAGGAACTCGGCACTCTCGTCACCACCTGCCACCGTGTACAGCACACCCTTGCGGGGACGCTGCCATTTGGCCGGGCTGGCCAGGCGCACCTGGGCCGGTGTGATGCGCAGGTCGCCCTGCACAAACGGTGTTTTGCGCACCGGCTCCAAATCGTACAGACCGGAAATCGACATCGCCTTGCGCACCAGGTTACTGGGCAAATCAGAGCCCACATCCTTCCAGTCGCAGGCCAGCAACATGGCCGCCAGATGCCCGCCCGCCGAATGGCCGATCACCGTAATGTTGCGGCGATCCCCACCGTGCAAGCCGATGTGGCGCCCCACCCAGGCCAGGGCATGCGTCATTTGCAGGGCGATGTCCGGGATGGTGACGGGCACCTGCGGCGTGCCCGGGCACAGCGCGTAGTTGACGACCACCACACATGCCCCCATGTCGCGCAGGGCGGGTACCACGAAAGAGTGGTCCGACTTGTCCAGGCTGCGCCAATAGCCGCCGTGGATGAACACCACCACGGGTGCACCAGGTTGGGCTGCGGGGAAAATGTCCAGCGTCTCATTGGGGCCCGTGCCGTAATGCACATCCAGCTGGGCGGGCAGGTCCTGCCTGGCTTTTTGCGAGGCAGCGGACCAGTGGGCAAAGTGGTCTGCAAAGTCCGGCACCAGGGCCCGGTTGTTGTACATGCGGTCGTGCCATGCGGCGTCTTTGAGTGCCATGGTGGTCTCCTGTGTCAAATTTTCATCTCCAGCCTCAGCTGGATGTTGCGCCAATTGTGCGCGGTGGTGGTGGCCGATTCGTACTGGCTGCCGTTGCGGAAGGTCGAGCCGGTGATGTAGTTCAGCGGCACCGCGTTGCTGACCGTCAGGCGCAAGCCGGCTGAGGGCGACAGTTTCCACAGGCCGTACATGTCCAGCACCCGTTTGCTGCCCTGGTAAGCCCACTGCTGGTCGGTGCGGCGGGTGTCATAAGCCGGGTTCCAGTTGTAGTTGCCGCCCAGCGTCAGCGGCAGACTGCGCAAGCGGTAGTCCCCGCCCAGATTGCCGGTCATGCTGGGCTGCTGGTCCAGCCGGTTGTCGGGACCCGGCACATCCATGACGCGGGAATGGAAGAAACTGGTATTGGCACGGATGTCTACTGGCCATGCACCGGCAAACCATTGGTCCAGGCGGAATTTGGCTTCCAGCTCCAGCCCCTGGGTGATGGCGTCCCCCACATTGGTGGGCGAAGAAATGTAGCGCCCGGTGCTGCTGTTGTAGGTGGTGGTCGAACGGATCAGGTTACTGATGTTGCGGCGAAACACGTTGGCGCTGAGCAGACCGCCCTGCTCCAGGTAGCGTTCAAACGCCAGATCCACACCGGTGGCCAGCTCGGGTTTGAGGTCGGGGTTGCCCGTGCGGTCGGCCTGGGTCCAGCTGTTTTCGCCGAGCGAAGGCACATAGCGCGCCACCAATTGGTAAAGCGATGGGGTTTTGTAGCTGCGCGTGAGGCTCATGCGGATCTGGTCGCGTTTTTGCGGATCGGGCTTGAACACCGCATGCAGCAGCGGTGTCCAGACCGCGCTGTCGTTGTGTTTGAGCACCCCGTTGACCGTGCCTTCGGTCAGCAGGTTTTCATAGCGCAGGCCGCCATAGGCCGACCATTGCGGATTGATCTTGAATTCATCTTGCGTGTAAGCAGCCCAGCGGCGTGTGCTGGCAGTGAGGTTGCCCCCGTCTTCAGAGACGGCAGCATTGCCTTGTTCGTCGCGCTTGACGGTTTCCAGCTCCAGACCGCTCACAATCTGGTGACCGCTTTCCAGCACACGGGTCCATTTGCCGTTGAGGCTGTAGCTGTTGTCGACAAAATTCTGCGTTTCAAAACCGTTGCGCAACAAAGCCTGGCCACTGCCCGAAATCACCCCTGCCGCCCCGGTCTGATCAAGGCGGTAATCGTAGGTGGTTTGACCTGCGCCAAAACGCACATCGAGCCGGTCATCGGCCGCGAGCCGCTGCGTCCATTGCCCGTTGAGCCGGGCCATGGTGAAACGGCTGCCGCTCTGTGTCTGGGCCGAATCCGAAACCGGGCTGCCTTCTGTCGTCCGCACGGCAATCTGTCCACGGCTGTCAAATTCGGAATACACCACGAAAGGCGTCAGAGTGAGGCTGCGCCCTTGCTCACCCTTCCACTGCAGGCGCGCGTTCGCGTGCACGCCTTTGCGGTGGCTCAGGCTGCTGACGTCCCTGACCCGATCCGTGATCTGGGACGACTCTGTCACCGTGCTGCTCTCGTCATAGCGGTAATTGTCCATGGCCGACAAAGTAACCGTACCGCTGATCGGTTCGGTCTGCAGGTTGTGCACCCAGTTGAGCTGGCTGGCCGCTTGCCCGTGCTCCATACCGTAGGTCAACTTGAGGTCATCGGGCGAGGCCTTCTGTCCTTCGCGCAGGACGATGTTGATCGTGCCCGCGATCGCCCGGGCACCGGTTTCAGCGGTTGGTGCGCGCATGATTTCGATTTTTTCAACCTGCTCTGGGGTCAGCTGGTCAATCGAAAAACCTGGCGGCATGCGTTCACCATCGATCAGGATTTGTGTGTAGCCATTGCCCAAACCACGCATGCGGATGGCACCACCCCGACCCGGCGCGCCGCCGATGGTGACGCCGGGCAGGCGCTTGAGCACCTCTGCGATCGTGGCGTCGCCCTGCTTTTCGATCTCTTCGCGACCGATCACGATTTTGGCGGCCGTCGACTCACGACGCGCTTCGGTGTCGTTGTCGCGGTTGCTGCGGATTTCAACCCGACCCAGATCGGTCGTTTTGGGAGTGGTGGTTTGGGCAGCCACTGGCTGCGTCAGCCCACCCAGGGCCAAGCACAGGCCTGTAGCCAGAATAGAGTTTTCACGCATTCCCCGATTCTGACAGCCCGCAAGTGGACTGCTTGAAGTCGGGGTAAAGCCCGGGTAAAGCCTGAACTTATTCGCCCGTCTTGAAGAGGGCGGCGACTTTGCGTTTGGGCTTGATGTTGGCCGACAGCGGGGAGCGCGGTGCTGCGCTGCGATTCGCTTCCCAGACCGCAGGCGCATCGGCCTGCGGGGCCTCATAGGGCTTGTCAAAGAACGGGTCACGCGGCACAGGTGCCGGGCGGAAGCCGCCTGTGCGGCGCTCACGCGGCGCATCCAGCACATCCCGTGGGTCGCGTTCTTCGCGGCGGCTGCGCTCGCCTTCGTAGCGGCCACGTGGGCGGTCCGCGTCCAGCGCGATCGACTCGACATCGATCTTTTTCTTGATCAGCTTCTCGATGTCGCCCACCAAACGCGTGTCGCTGGGCGCCACCAGGGTGACGGCCAGGCCGCTGGCCCCCGCACGGCCGGTGCGGCCAATGCGGTGCACATAGTCTTCGGCGTTGAAAGGCACATCAAAGTTGAACACCGCTGGCACGTCCTTGATGTCCAGGCCGCGGGCCGCCACATCGGTGCACACCAGCAGATTGACTTCGCCTTTCTTGAAGGCTTCGAGTGCCTTGAGGCGCTCGTCCTGGCTCTTGTCGCCGTGCAAGGCACCGGTCTTGAAGCCGTCGCGCTCCAGGCTGCGGGCCAGACGCGCACAGCCGAGCTTGCTGTTGGTGAAGATGAAAGCCTGCTGCAAGCCGCGCTCACCCAACACCTTGCGGATCACGCGGCGCTTGTCGTCGTCGGCTGCAGCAAAGAAGCGCTGCTCCACCGTCGACGCGGTTTCGTTGGGCCGCGCCACCTCGATGGTGATCGGGTCCTGCAGGTAGCTGCCGGCCAGGCGCTTGATCTCGGGTGAAAAAGTGGCCGAGAACAGCAGCGTGGTGCGGGTCTTGGGCAGATAGGACAGGATGCGCTGCAGGTCAGGCAGAAAGCCGATGTCCAGCATGCGATCGGCTTCGTCGAGCACCACGTATTCCACCTGGTTGAGCACGGCAGTCTTGGCCTCGATGTGGTCGAGCAAACGGCCAGGCGTGGCCACCAGCACTTCCACGCCTTTTTTGAGCTCGGCCGTCTGTGGTTTCATGTCCATGCCACCAAAGACCACTGCGCTGCGCAGCTGGGTGTATTTGGCGTACAGCTTGATCTGCTGGGCCACCTGATCCGCCAGTTCGCGGGTGGGCAGCAGCACCAGGGCGCGCACGGGGTGGCGTGCGGGTGAGGTGGAGGCGTTTTCGTGCTTGAGCAGGCGCTGCAGCAGGGGCAGCGAGAAAGCAGCGGTTTTGCCGGTGCCGGTCTGGGCGGCGCCCATGACGTCTTTGCCGGTCAGCACGACCGGAATGGCCTGCTCCTGGATGGGCGTCATGTTTTCGTAGCCCATTTCGGCCACGGCTTTGGCCAGCGAAGGGGCCAGCGACAGTTGAGAGTAAGGGGTGGTCATTGCCCTCTATTGTCGCATTTTGGGGTCACGGGCCGTTTTTGGCCCCACCGGGACAGGAAGTCAGGTCTTGGGCAATGTCACGCCCACCTGCCCCTGGTACTTGCCGCCACGGTCCTTGTAGCTGGTCTCGCAGACCTCGTCGCTCTCGAAGAACAGCACCTGGGCGCAGCCCTCACCCGCGTAGATCTTGGCGGGCAGTGGGGTTGTGTTGGAAAACTCCAGCGTCACATAGCCTTCCCACTCGGGCTCAAACGGCGTGACGTTGACGATGATGCCGCAGCGGGCATAGGTGCTTTTGCCCAGGCACACGGTCAGCACATTGCGCGGGATACGGAAGTACTCGACCGTGCGGGCCAGGGCAAAGCTGTTGGGCGGAATGATGCAGACATCGCTGTGGATGTCGACGAAGCTCTTTTCGTCAAAATTCTTGGGGTCTACCACCGTGCTGTGGATGTTGGTGAACACCTTGAACTCGGGCGCACACCGGATGTCATAGCCATAGCTGCTGGTGCCGTAGCTCACGATTTTCTGGCCGGCCGCGTTCTGGCGGATCTGGCCCGGCTCGAACGGCTCGATCATGCCGTTTTGCTCAGCCATGCGGCGGATCCACTTGTCGCTCTTGATGCTCATCGGTTCACCTCGAAAGAATGCCGCATTTTAGGCCGCTTCCAAGTGAGCCCTGCCCAAGCGCCCGCCACCCTCACGCGTCACGCAGCGGACAGGCATTTCTTTTTTGTTTTCGTATTTCGTATACGATTTATCTGAAACTCCAACACATGCCATGCTGCCCTGGATCACATCCGACACCTCTGCGCGACTGCAAACCATGCGGGACACCTCGCTGGCCAAGCTCGTGCGCGAGGACCTGTTGGCGCGAATTTTGCGCGGCGATCTGGCACCTGGCGACCGCATCAACGAACCCGATGTCTGTGCCCGGCTGCAGGTCTCCCGGGTGCCTGTACGCGAGGCGCTGCGCGAGCTGGAAAGCTCCGGTCTGGTCAGCTCACGCAAGCACTCGGGCACCTTTGTGCGTGAAATTCAGGACGCCGAGGTGCTGGACCTCTATGAAATGCGCAGCCTGCTGGATGGCTTTGCGGGGGCCAAAGCCGCTGCATTGCCGGACACGGCACGCCACAGCCTGAGCCAGGCCCTGCAGGCGTCTGTCACAACCATGCAAGCCGCTGCCACACAGCAGGATGTGCCCGCCTATTACGCCGAAAACCTGCAATTTCACTGGCTGATCATCGAGGCCGCAGGCAACCAGCCGCTGGCCAGCACTTACCGCGAGGTGGTGCAAAAACTGCATCTGGCACGGCTCAAAAGCCTGTCACAGGGCTTGAGCATGCAAAGCTCCATCGCAGAGCACACCCTGATCGCCGATGCCATCGCCCAAGGTCAGACCGAACAAGCCCGCCAACTGCTCACCCAACATGTGAGCAGCGCCTTCAAAAGGCTACAGAGCCGCACATCGGCACACCCGTCATCGTCAGACAGTTCAACAGGAGACTTCTCATGAAACGCCGGACCTTGCTTCAATCGGCCCCCTTGCTGCTGGCTTTACCCGGCAGTGGCTGGACCCAAACGCCCTATCCTGCAAAACCGATCAAATACATCGTGCCCGTGGCTGCAGGCGGCGGCTCCGACATGGTGGGTCGCACCGTGTGCGAGCGCTTGAGCAAAGTACTGGGGCAACCCATGGTGGTGGACAACCTGGGCGGCGGCGGCGGCGTGATTGCTTCGCAGACCACTGCGCGTTCTGCTTCCGATGGCTACACCCTGATGCAAGGCTATGTGTCAACCCACGCCACCGCGCCTGCCACGCGCAAACTCAGCTACGACCCAGTCAAGGACTTCACACCCATTGGCATGATCGGCGCCACGCCCAATGTGTTGGTCGTCAACACAGCACTGCCCATCAAGGACGTCAAAACCTTCATTGAATACGTCAAGAAGAATCCGGGCCGCGTCTCCTACGGCTCGGCCGGTGCAGGCTCGCTCACCCACCTGACAGCCGAGTTGTTCAAGCTGCAGACCGACACCTTCATGGTGCACATCCCTTACCGCGGCATTGCGCCCGCCACCACCGACGTGATTGCAGGCCAGACCCAGGCCATGTTCCCGGGCCTGGCGGCAGCGTTGCCGCACATCCGCAGTGGCCGCTTGCGCCCGCTGGCCGTCACCGGTAACCAACGCCACCCTGCGCTCAAAGATGTGCCCACCATGGAAGAAGCGGGCGTCAAAGGCTTTGATGCACAGCAGTGGTACGGCATCGTTGGCCCCGCTGGCATGCCCGCCCCGATCGTGAAACAACTGAACGATGCGCTGGTCCAAGTGCTGGCCCAGCCCGACTTCCGCGAAAAACTGAGCGCCGAGGCAATCGAGTTGATGCCCATGACAGCCAGCCAATTTGGCGACTACATGAAGAAAGACCTGGCCCGCTGGGCCGATCTGGCCCGCAAACGCAACATCAACCTCGATGCTTGAACACCCGATTTTTTATTGAAATGGAAAGACCATGACCGTCAACACCAGCGTCACCGCCGACCACAACGCACCGGCCATCACCCGTCAACTGGCCGAGTTTGTGGCCAATCACCCCAGCAAAGGCTGGAGTGATGCCGTCGAGCACGAAGCACACCGTACCTTTTTGAATTGGCTCGGTTGCGCCATTGGCGCCGCCCGTCACGAAGCGGTGGACGCGGCCCTGGCCGCTACCCAGATGCTGCAGCCCGCGCCCCAAGCCACCCTGGCCGGTCGCAGCGAGCGCGTGGACATGGCCAATGCCGCCTTGATCAACGGCATCTCGTCGCACACCTTTGACTTTGACGACACCCACCTCAAAACCATCATCCACCCTGCAGGCCCCGTGGCCTCGGCCATCATGGCGCTGGCAGAGCACCAGGGCAGTTCAGGCCGCCAGTTGATTGACGCACTGGTGCTGGGCATCGACGTGGCCTGCCGCATGGGCAACCTGGTCTACCCCGAGCACTACGACCGCGGCTGGCACATCACCGGCTCCACCGGCACCTTGGGCGCTGCGGCGGCCTGTGCACGCCTGTTGGGCCTGAACGCAGACCAGACCACCATGGCGCTGGGCATTGCCGCTTCGCAACCCATCGGTTTGCGTGAGCAGTTCGGCACCATGACCAAGCCCTTTCACCCTGGTGGCGCAGCGCGCGCCGGCCTGATGGCCGCCTTGCTGGCACAAAAGGGCTTCACATCGAGCACCCGCGCACTCGAAGCCCCGCGCGGCTGGGCACAGGTGCTGTCCACCAAGTACGACTGGCGCGAAGCGCAGGACGAGCTGGGCCAGCGTTTCGAGATCAGCTTCAACGCCTACAAACCGTTTGCCTGTGGCATCGTGATCCACCCCAGCATCGATGCCTGCGCCCAATTGCGTGCCCAAGGCGTGAAAGCCGATGAGGTTGAAAAAATCGAGTTGCGCGTGCACCCGCTGGTGCTGGAGCTGACCGGCAAGAAAGAACCGCAAGACGGCCTGCAGGGCAAGTTCAGCGTGTACCACGGCTGTGCAGCGGGCCTGATCTTTGGCCGTGCGGGCGAAGAAGAATTTGCGGACCACATCGTCACACGCGAAGACGTGGTGGCACTGCGCCGCAAGGTGCAGGCCGTGGTCGACACCTCGGTGCGCGAAGAAAGCGTGTATGTGACAGCCACCCTCAAGGACGGTCGCAGCGTACAGGTGCATGTGGAGCACGCCATCGGCTCACTGCAGCGCCCCATGACCGATGCCGATCTGGAAGCCAAGTTCCACAACCTGGCCGATCCAATTCTGGGCGAATCGAAAGTGGAAAGCGTGCTCGACGCCTGCTGGGGTCTGGGTCAGGCCAGCAACCTGCAGGCCCTGCTCAAGCAGCTCGCACCTTGATGTGACGGATGGTCAGCCTCAGCGGCTGACCTTGCCCACCACACCGGCTACAAGAAAGTTCATCGACAGGATCTGCTCGTCGCTCAGCTGCTGCCCTGCGGTCAGCACGGTGCGGCCTTCGTTGTCGGTGATCGGCCCTGTGAAAGGGTGCAGCTGGCCTGCACCCATTTTCTTTTGCTTGGCCAGCACTTCGTCCTGCACCTTCCTGGGCACCTTGGGGCCAAAGTCGCCCACACGGACCATGCCTTCCTTCACGCCGCCCCACACGGTGCCCGAAGTCCAGCTGCCGTTCATGACCGCCTTGACGCGGCGGGTGTAGTAATCTCCCCACTCATGCGTGACCGCGATGATCTGGGCATCGGGCCCGATCTTGCGCATGTCCGAGTGGTAGGCCACCGCCATCTTGCCGCGCTCCTGAGCAGCGGCCATCACCGCTGTGGAGCCCGTGTGGAACGCGATCACATCCACATCCTGGTTGAACAAGGCCATCGCCGCCTCTCGCTCTTTGGGTGGATCAAACCAGGCATTGAGCCAGACCACCTTGACGGTGGCTTTGGGGTTGACCGAGCGCATGCCCAAAGTGAAGGCATTGATGCCCTGCAGCACCTCGGGAATCGGAAAGCCCGCCACATAACCGGCCACATTCGTCTGCGTCATGCGACCCGCCGCGATGCCTGCCAGATAACGGCCTTCGTAATAACGGGCGTTGGATGCGGCCACGTTGGCGGCAGTTTTGTAGCCGGTGACCGATTCAAACTTCACATTCGGAAAGTCACGGGCCACCTTGAGCGTGGGCTCCATGTAGCCAAAGCTGGGCGTGAAGATGATCTGGTGGCCCTGTTGCGCGAGATCGCGGATCACGCGCTCGGCATCGGCCCCTTCGGGCACATCGGCCACAAACGTCGTTTTGACTTTGTTACCCAAAGCCTTCTCGACCGCCTTGCGGCCCTCGTCATGTTGCCGGGTCCAGCCTGCCTCGGTGATGGGCGAGACATAGACAAAACCAGCCTTCACGGCCTCGTTCGATGGGTGGGGAGTTTGCGCTGAGCTCTGAGCCTGGGCGCTGGTGAGAAAAAAGCAGGCGGCCACAAGCGTGGCAGCGAGGTTTTTGTACATGGTAGTCCTCTACATGGCCCCGGATTGAACAAAACAAAGCCCGCCGGGGCAGCGGGCTTCGGAGGCAATTTTAGCAAGTGTGCTGTAACCCTCAGTCGTTCTCAGAAAATTCCTGAAAACACACTTTCAGTTCGTGCATCCAGCGGTGCTTGTCTTCCTCGGGAGCAAAACTGGCTTCAATGCTGTTAGCTGCCAGCTTGTAGGCCTGTGGGGCACCCAGGTGCAGCGCGGCAAAGGTCTGCAGATAGTTCTCAAGCAGGTAGCCGCCAAAGTAAGCCGGGTCGTCCGAGTTGATGGTCACGCACAGGCCCGCATCCAGCATCTGGCCCAGATTGTGGTCGGCCAAACTCTTGAACACACACAGTTTGAGGTTGGACAAGGGGCAGACCGTGAGCGGCATCTGGCTGTCGGCCAGGCGCTTCATCAGCGCAGCATCGTGCACGGCCTGCACACCGTGGTCAATGCGCTCCACATGCAAGGTATCGAGCGCACTCCAGATGTAGGCGGGCGGCCCTTCCTCACCCGCGTGGGCCACCACATGCAGGCCCATCTCACGCGCACGGGCAAACACGCGGGCAAATTTTTCGGGAGGGTGGCCGACTTCACTCGAATCCAGCCCCACGCCAATGAAGTGCTCACGCCAGGGCAAAGCTTCTTCGAGCGTTTCCAGCGCATCCTCTTCGGACAGGTGACGCAAGAAGCACAAGATCAAATCAGCACTGATGCCCCACTTGGACTGCGCGTCGCGGCAAGCACGCTGCAGCCCTTCGATGACTGCGCCCATGGCCACGCCGCGGGCCGTGTGGGTTTGCGGATCGAAAAACAGTTCGGCTCGCACCACATGGTCGGCCGCGGCTTTCTCAAAGTAAGCCCAGGCCATGTCGTAAAAGTCCTGCTCATAGAGCAGCACGCTGGCACCGGCGTAGTACAGGTCCAGAAAACTTTGCAGGTTGGTGAAGGCGTAGGCACTGCGCAAAGCGGCCACATCGGTGTAGGGCAGCGACACACCATTGCGCTTGGCCAATGCAAAGATCAGCTCGGGCTCCAGCGAGCCTTCGATGTGGATGTGCAACTCGGCCTTGGGCATGGCCTTGAGCAAGACAGGCAGGCGTTGGGGGGCAATGGCGTGGACTTTGAACATCAGCAAACTCCAAAAGTGATGCCCGATCTTTGCAGATAGCGCCGATAACTGGAAGACATTTTGTCGGCCACCGTGTGCAACTCTGCACGCAAGTCCAGCGGCAGCGTTTTGGGTTGCTGCGATTCGAGGACCGGTTGGTCTTGCATGAAGATGGTGTGCTGAAAGGCTTGCAGCTTTTCGTCTGGCGATTCAAAGTCGGCCACCGCCAGGCAAAACCAGACTCGGCTGGACTCAGGCGTCACCGGGCAGATGAACAAGCCAATCGATTCGCACCAGCCGTCCACCGCCGTGCTTCCTGCTTCGGGCACCTTGGTGAGTACCGCCGCATAGGGCGCGGTCACTTCGTAGGTGTACTCGACCCGTGCGGGCGCAATGGCGTGCAGGTTCGATCGCGGCTGCCAGGCCTGGCAGCCGGTGGCCAGCAAGCCCGTGGGCGTCTCCTGCACCTGGTAATCGGGCACATCGGTGGCTTCGCGTGTACCCAGCCAGCCCTCGTGGACGAAGCCGAAATGGGCCATGTCGATGAAGTTTTCCACAATGCGTGGCGCACTGGTCGCCACATCGTAAGGACCGCACAGTACCTGGCGCAAAGCCGCCGCTGACGCACCGCCGAAAGCGGGCAAGGGGGTCTCTTCTGGGCCAGGTGCCAGTTGCACCCAGACCAGGCCATGCGCCTCCTGCGCCCGATGGGGTTTGGCACAGTGGCTGGCAGGGGGCACGAACTGCGCCAGGGCGGGCACATGGCGGCATTGGCCCTGCCCATCAAACTGCCAGCCGTGATAAGGACACTCCAGCCGGTCGTTGACCACCTGCCCAAGCGAAAACCGGGCCCCACGGTGCGGACAACGGTCTGGCCAGGCGTGTACTGCGCCATCTGCACTGCGCCAGAGCACCAGTGGCTGGGCCAGCAACGTGACCGCCACAGGCGTGCTACCCAAGTGTTCAGACAAAGCCACAGGGTGCCAAAGGGAAGCTTCCAGCATCTTCATTTCCCATGAAAAAAGCTGCCCAAAGGCAGCTTCAGGCTGGTGGCTTGCGGCCACCAGCAGCTCGGTTGCCCGGGGCTTATTTGCCGCTCGGCACTTTGCCTTCCACGCCCTTGACGTAGAAATTGATGCCGCTCAGGAACTTGTCGTCCGCCACAGCGTCTTTTGCCAGGATTTCCTTGCCGTCCTGACCCACGATCGGGCCTTTCCAGATGGTGAAGCTGCCGTCTTTCAGACCGGCTTTGACTTCGTCCAGCTTTTTCTTGGCATCTTCAGGCACGTCAGCCGCGAGGGACACGAAATCGATCGCGCCTTCCTTCACACCCCACCAGGATGCGGTGCCACCTGTCCATTTACCGTCCAGGGTTTCACGCACAGCCTTGATGTAGTAAGGACCCCAGTTGATCACGGCCGAGCCCAGGTGGGCCTTGGGGCCGTAGGCGGTCATGTCGGAGTCCCAACCGAAGGCGCGCTTACCTTTGGCTTCAGCGGTCTTGAGCACGGCGGGGGAGTCGGTGTTTTGCATCAGCACGTCAGCGCCGCCGTTGATCAGGGCGGTGGCGGCTTCGGTTTCTTTCGGTGGGTTGAACCATTCGTTCACCCAGACCACTTTGGTCTTGACCTTGGGGTTGACCGACTGGGCACCCAGCGTGAAGGAGTTGATGTTGCGGATCACCTCAGGAATTGGGATCGAAGCCACCACACCGACGGTGTTGGACTTGGTCATCTTGCCTGCAATCACGCCAGCCATGTACGCGCCTTCGTAGGTGCGGCTGTCGTAGGTGCGCATGTTCTCGGCTTGCTTGTAGCCGGTGGCGTGCTCGAACTTCACATCTTTGAGGTCAGCCGCCACTTTGAGCATGGGCTCCATGTAACCAAAGGTGGTGCCAAAAATGATCTTGTTGCCTTGGCCAGCCATGTCACGGATCACGCGCTCGGCGTCAGCGCTCTCAGGCACGTTCTCGACAAAACTGGTGACGACCTTGTCACCGAACTCCTTTTCCACCGCCTTGCGGGCGTTGTCGTGGGCGAAGGTCCAACCGCCGTCACCGACAGGGCCCACGTAAGCGAACGCCACCTTCAGAGGCTCGGCCTTGGCCGGTGCAGCATCGGCCTTGGGAGCCTCTTCTTTTTTGCCGCAGCCCACGAGTGCAGCGGCAGCCACAGCCGTCAGGGCGACCATCTTGATGACGGAGCGCTTGGAAAAATCTGTCATGTCGGTTCCTTTTGAATGAACAAAGTTACAGGGGTGAAAAAAAGCATTATGAACCCGGATGGAAGGATTTCCCCAGAGAAGCGGGCATGTTCACACGAATCCAGGTGGGGTTGCGCGAAATCAGGGCCAGCACAACGATGGTCGCGATGTACGGCAGCGCCGTCAGCAGCTGGCTGGGCACATCAACGCCCGCCCCCTGCAAGTGAAACTGCAACATGGTCACCCCACCAAACAGATAGGCCCCCAAAAGCACCCGCGCCGGACGCCATGTGGCGAAAGTGGTGAGTGCCAAAGCGATCCAGCCTTTGCCAGCCACCATGCCCTCCACCCACAACGGGGTATAGATGACCGAGATGTAGGCCCCTGACAAGCCACACAGAGCGCCGCCTGCCACCACGGCAGCCAGGCGGATGCGGCGCACTGGGTAACCCAAGGCATGTGCCGACTCGGGGGATTCCCCCACCGCACGCAGCACCAGACCGGTGCGGCTTCGGTACAGGAACCAGATCAGTGCAAGGCACAGCGCCATGGCCACATAAACCATGGGGTGCTGATGGAACAGTGCCGGTCCCAGCAGCGGAATGTCAGCCAACCCTGGAATGGCAAAGCTGGCACGCTCGGGCAATTTTTCCTGCACATAGGCAATGCCTGCAAATGCCGAAAAACCCGCACCAAACAGGCTCAGCGCCAGTCCGGTGGCGTACTGGTTGGTACCCAACCAGATGACCAGCAGTCCAAAAATGGCGGCCAGCAATGCCCCCGCCCCCATGCCTGCCAGCATGCCGAGTGTGTCGCTGCCGGTGTGCACCACGGTGGCAAAACCGGCAATGGCCGCGCACAGCATCATGCCTTCGGCGCCGAGGTTAAGGACACCGGCTTTCTCATTGATCAGCAAACCCAGCGAAGCCAGGGCCAGAACGGTCCCCGCATTCAGAGTGGCAGCGACCAGCAATGCATAGGCTTCCATCAGACAGCCCCTTTCCGGGCCTGGCCCCAACGAATGCGGTAATTGACCAGGGTGTCGCAAGCCAGCAGGCAAAACAGCAACAGGCCCTGGAACACCCCAGTGATCGATTTGGGCAAGCCCATGCGCGACTGCGCCAGCTCACCGCCAATGTAGAACATGCTCATCAGCACAGCAGACAACACCATGCCGGCCGGGTGCAGCCGCCCCACAAAGGCGACGATGATGGCGGCAAAGCCATAGCCCACAGGGACATACGGCGTGAGCTGGCCGATGGGCCCCGCCACTTCAAGCGCACCGGCCAGGCCCGCGGCACCACCCGAAGTCAGCAAGGCCACCCACAGCGCCTTGCGTGAAGAAAAGCCCGCGTAACGTGCAGCATCCGGCGCCAGACCGCCCACCTGCTGTGCAAAGCCTGCACGCGTGCGAAACAGGAACACCCACAGCCCAGCGGCACAGGCCAGCGCAATCAGCAGGCCCACGCTCACACGCGAGCCACTCATCAAGCGCGGAATCTGCGTGACGGCCTCAAAAGTCTTGGTCTGTGGAAAGTTGTAGCCGCCCGGGTCTTTCCAGGGGCCATAGACGAGGTAACCCAGCAGCATGGTCGCCACATAGACCAGCATCAGGCTGACCAGAATTTCGCTGGCATTGAAGCGGTCACGCAGCCAGGCCGTGACACCCGCCCAGGCCATGCCACCGAGTGTGCCCGCCAGCAGCACAGGCACCACGATCCAGCGTCCGGTGTCCTTGCTTGCCAACAGCGCCATGCCACCGGCACAGATGGCCCCCACAATGAACTGCCCCTCGGCGCCGATGTTCCAGACATTGGAGCGGAAACACACCGCCAGTCCCAACGCGATCAGCAGCAGCGGTGTGGCTTTCACCATCAACTCGCCCACAGCGTAAGCTGACTTCAGAGGCTCCCAGAAAAACATCTGCAAGCCGCGCACAGGGTCCTTGCCTAAAACAGCAAACAGCACCACACCGATCAGCACAGTGACGGCCAGCGCCAACAAAGGCGAGGCATATGACCAGCCTTTTGAGGCTTGAGGTCGGGGTTCAAGCCGCAGCATCGTCTGTCTCCTTGTTGGCACCCGGCCACAGGCCGCTCATCCACTCGCCAATGCGCTCCACGGTGGCCTCAGCACGCGCCAGTGAGGGCGACAAGCGGCCTTTGGCGATCACATGCAATCGATCGGAAATTTCAAACAACTCTTCCAGCTCCTCACTGACCACCAGCACAGCGCAACCGGCGTCGCGCAGGGCCAGGATCTCACCGCGGATCTGCGCCGCTGCCCCCACGTCCACACCCCATGTGGGTTGCGAGACGATGAGCAGGCGCGGACTGGCGCTGATCTCGCGACCCACAATGTACTTTTGCAAATTGCCCCCCGACAGCGACTTGGCTGCGGCGTCCGGGCCCGAGGCCTTGACCTTGAAGCGCTCGATGATGCCGCGCGCCTGCTCGGCCAATGCGCCCATGCGAATCCAGCCACTGCCGTTCACCGATTCAGTGCGCGTGAGGAGAAGGTTCTGCGCCAAACTCAAGCCGGGCACCGCACCGCGCCCCAGACGCTCTTCGGGCACAAAGTGCAAGCCCAGATGGCGACGGGCCTGCGGACTCAGGGCCCCGACCTGACACTCACCGATGCTCACCAGTTGGGGCGCTGCGCGGGTGTCTTCTCCCGACAAGGCCCACAACAATTCACGCTGACCATTGCCAGACACGCCAGCCAGGCCCACCACCTCGCCCGCCCGCACCTGCAGGTGGATGTCTGCCAGGTCCACACCAAAAGGGTCCTGCTTGGGCAGACTCAGGTTCTGCACCGCCAGCACCACCTGACCCGGTGTGCGCGGTGTTGGTGCCAGTGTGGGCGGCTCGGCACCGATCATCAATCGACTCAGGCTGGCATTGGTTTCTTCACGTGGGTCACACACACCTGTGAGCCGGCCACCGCGCAGCACTGTGCAGGCACTGCACAGTGCACGGATTTCGTGCAGCTTGTGGCTGATGTAGAGCAGACTGCAGCCTTGCTCAACCAGCTTGTGCAACACCACAAAGAGTTTCTCCACCGCCTGCGGCGTCAGCACCGAAGTCGGTTCGTCCAAAATCAGCAACTGCGGATCGGACAGCAGGGCACGGATGATCTCGACCCGCTGCATTTCGCCCACGCTCAGGGTGTGCACCGGGCGTTGGGCTTCGATGTCCAGACCGTATTCGCTGGCTTTGGCCTCGATGCGGCGCGCCACCTCGGCCAGGGGCAGGGATTTGTCCAGCCCGAGCCAGACATTTTCGGCCACCGTCAGGGTGTCAAACAGGCTGAAGTGCTGAAACACCATGCTGATGCCCAGCTTGCGTGCCTCCTGTGGGTTGCGGATCGTGACGGGTTGCCCCTTGAAGAGGATCGTCCCCTCATCGGGCTTGACCGAGCCATAAATGATCTTCATCAGGGTGGACTTGCCCGCGCCGTTTTCGCCCAGCACCGCATGGGCCTGGCCGGGCAGCACAGTCAGTGACACGTCCTGGTTGGCCACCACGCCAGGATAGCGTTTGGTGATCCCTTGCAAGGACAAGAGTGGAATAGTCATGTCAGATCGTTGTTCTCTGAATAGGGCAATTAAGCCAATTGCGTGGCACTTATTTTCACTTGTTCGCGCAGCCACCGGGCCGCAGCCGATGCATGGCTGCGTTCATGCCAGAGTTGGTAGTAAACCATCTTTGGAAACGGCACCGGACAAGGCAACAAAGCCAAACCCTGCTGGACATCCGTGCCCTCCAAAAAGCGCTGACAGTAATGACGCCCTGTGGTCAACACAAGCAAGCTCGATGCCACCATGCGTGGCATCAGGCCAAAGTGGGCACAGCGTGCGGCAATGTGGCGCGACAGGTTCAGGCGGTCCAAATGTTCATCGATCACACCGCGCCAGCCTGGGTAGGCCGGCATGGGCGCGATGTGCTCGCAAGCCAGCCAATCGTCCTGCGTCCAGCCCCGGCGCACCGCAGGGTGCTTGCTGCTGACCAGGCTCATCACCTCGTCTTCAAACAGTTCGGCACGGTGCAGCTCTTCGCTGGGTTGGGCCCAGTTGCCAATCACCACATCGATCAGACCTTGGCCCAGATCGTGTGCATACTGCGCCTGGGCCGACAGTGCATGCACCTCGACCCGGCAGCCCGGGGCCAACGACTTCACACGGGCCATCACAGAGGGCAAGAACAAAGGATCGAGGGTGTCGCTGGCGGCAATGCGAAAAGTCTCCTGCGCATGGGCAGGGTCAAACGTCCGGGCTGGAGAAAACAGGCTTTCGGCCGATTGCAGTATGTGCGACACGGGGGCAAGCATCTTCAAACCCACATCGGTGGGCACCATGCCGGTGCCCGAACGCACCAGGATCGGGTCGCCCGTCAGCTCGCGCAGGCGCTTGAGCGCCACCGACACGGCGGGCTGCTGCTGGCCCAGCCGCATGGCGGTTTTGGAGACACTGCGTTCGATGAGCAAGGTGTGAAGGGTCCGAATGAGTTGAAGGTCGATCTTGTCGAAAAGATGCGCTTGCTTCATATCGGTTTTCAGATAAGCGTTATGGCGATTCACCCATGAATGGGCATCGGGTTTGCCCTAGGATCATTCGATCCTCAAAGACAGATTGGCCATGTCAAAAACGCTCGTCTCCCCTCTGAAATCGGTGCCGCTGCAGCCCAGCCCATTGCGGTTCTGGCATCGCGGTGAAGTGATGAATCTGGGCAATGTACCACCAGACCGTACCCTCTTGGACCTGCTGCGCGAGGACCTGCGCCTGACCGCCACCAAAGAGGGCTGCGCCGCAGGCGACTGCGGGGCCTGCACCGTGGTGGTGGCCGAAGCGGTGGACGGGCGCTTGCAGTACCGCGCTGTCAACAGTTGCATCAAGCCCGCCCACGCCATCGACGGCATGGCACTGTGGACCGCCGCTGATGTGGCCAGGCCGGGCGGCACGCTGCACCCGGTGCAGCAAGCCATGGTCGAATGCCACGGTTCGCAATGCGGCTTTTGCACGCCCGGTTTTGTGATGAGCTTGTTTGCGCTCTACCAGCGCACGGTGGCGCAAGGCCAGGCGGTGGACAGCCACACGGCCCACCAAGCCCTGTCGGGCAACCTGTGCCGCTGCACCGGTTACCGGCCCATCGTGCAAGCCGCGTGCAGCTTGCAGGCCGATGCCGCGCAGGCCGTGGATGAGACACCCATCGCGGCAGCACTACAAAAGCTGGCAACGGCAGAAAACCCCGATGGCGATTACCTGCGACCCAGCACCCTGCACGCATTGCTGCAAGCCCGCGCCAGCCACCCCCGTGCGCAATTGATCGCCGGGGCCACCGATGCCGGACTGTGGATCACGCAGGGCCTGAGCCGCCTGCCGCAGATCATTGACCTCACGCGTGTGGCCGAGCTGCGCCGGGTGGAACACTACCCCCACCACATCGCCATCGGTGCGGCAGTGAACCTGCAAGATGCGTTTGAAGCGCTGGCCGCTGACCGGCCGGTGATCGCCCCATTTGGTGAGCGCTTTGCGGGCTGGCCGGTGCGTCAATCGGGCACGCTGGGTGGGAACGTGGCCAACGGTTCACCGATTGGCGACAGCATGCCGCTGTTGATCGCGTTGGGCGCGCAGGTGGTGCTGATGACCCACCGAAAAGGCCGCCCCGTGCACCGGCATGTGCCGCTGGACCAGTTCTACACCGGCTACCGCCAAAGCCTGTTGGCACAGGATGAGGTGCTGGCTTGGGTGGTGGTGCCGCGCCCTGCCTCCGGCGAATGGCTGGGCGCTTACAAGGTGTCCAAGCGGCAGGAAGACGACATCTCGGCCGTGTGCATGGCCGTGCAACTGCACCTGCAAGGTGGGCACATCACCACAGCACGCATCGGCGCAGGCGGTGTGGCCGCCACGCCCGCACGGGCAGTGCAGACCGAAGCCGCGCTGATCGGCCAACCGTGGAACGAAGCCACTTTGGCTGCGGCGCAACAAGCCATCCAGCAAGAGTTCGCGCCGCTCAGCGATTTGCGCGCCAGTGCCAACTACCGCCGCCAGATCCTGGCGCAGCTGCTGCGCCGCGCCTGGCTGGAGAGCACCGGACACATCGGCGTTCGACTGGAGGCACTCGCATGAACACGCCATCCAACATCAGCCGCCCCCGCTTTCACGAAAGCGCCACCGCGCAGGTGCAAGGCCGGGCCAGCTACATCGACGACCTGCCCCTGGTGGAAGGCACGCTGCACGCCGCGCCGCTGATGAGCCCGGTGGCCAATGCCCAGCTCATCGCCATGGACCTGAGCGCCACCTTGGCTGCGCCGGGCGTGGTGGGCACCGTCACCGCAGAGGACACCCCTGGCGACCCGCTGCTGGCCACCTTTGTGCACGACGAGCCCATCTTTGCCGCGCCGCAGCTCATGCATGTGGGCCAGGTGATGGGTTTGGTGCTGGGCCACAGCCACACCCAAGCGCGCCACGCCGCCCGCCAGATGCGGCTGCAAACCATCCAACAGCAGCCACTGCTGCATGCCCGAGAAGCCTTGAAAGCAGGCAGCTTTGTGCTACCCCAGGTCACGGTGCAGCGTGGTGATGCGGCTCAGGCGCTGGCCCAGGCACCGCAACGCCTGCAAGGCACGCTGGAGGTTGGGGGACAAGAACACTTTTATCTGGAAAGCCAGATCGCCTACGCCATTCCACAAGACAACGGCCACTGGCTGATCCACAGCGGCACACAGCACCCGGGCGAGGTCCAGCACTGGGTGGCACACGCGCTGCACATCCCGCTGTCGCAGGTACGCGTGGTGTGCCGCCGCATGGGCGGCGGTTTTGGCGGCAAGGAAACACAGGCCGGACACCTGGCCGTGTGGGCCGCGCTGGCCGCGCACAAGTTTGGCCGCCCGGTCAAGATGCGGCTGGACCGGGGCGACGACATCCTGATCACCGGCAAGCGCCACCCATTCAGCCACGACTGGCAGGTGGGTTTTGATGCCCAGGGCCGTGTGCTGGGTCTCGATTCGGTGCAACTGGCCCACTGCGGCCACAGCGCTGACCTGAGCGGCCCGGTGGCCGACCGGGCGATCTTCCACACCGACAACGCTTATTACCTGAGCGACCTGGCCATCACCTCGCACCGCTGCAAAACGCACACCCAAAGCCACACCGCTTTTCGCGGCTTTGGTGGGCCACAGGGCGTGTTGCTGATTGAGACCGTGATGGGTGACATCGCTCGACACCTCGGCATGGACCCGCTCGATGTGCGTCTGGCCAACCTGTACGGTGTGGGCCAGCGCGACACCACACCTTACGGTATGAAGGTGGAAGACAACATCTTGGAACCACTGATGACGCAGCTGGCCGAGCGTTGCGACTACCGCGCCCGCCGCCAAGCCATCAGCGATTGGAACGCCCAGCACAGCGTGCTCAAAAAAGGCCTGGCCCTCACGCCGGTCAAGTTCGGCATCAGCTTCACCGCCACGCAGTTCAACCAGGCCGGGGCGGTGGTCTCGGTCTACACCGACGGCAGCGTGCGCGTGAACCATGGCGGCACCGAAATGGGCCAGGGCCTGCACACCAAGGTGTGCGGTCTGGTGGCCCGCATACTGGGCTTGCCTGCTGACCATGTGCAAGCCAGCGCCAGCGACACCGACCAAGTGGCCAATGCCAGCGCCACGGCCGCTTCCAGCGGCACCGACCTCAATGGCCGCGCCGCAGAAAACGCCGCTTTGCAGGTGCGGCAGAACATCGCCACCTGCATCGCCAATCTTGACGGCTGCAGCGCCGAGTCCGTGCGGTTTGAAAATAGCCAAGTCATCACGTCAGTGCGCCAGCGCAGCTTCACCCAAGCCGTGCAATACGCCTATGGCCAGCGCGTACAGCTGTGGAGCGACGGCTTTTACGCCACGCCCAAGATCCACTACGACCGCAACACCCTGACGGGCAGGCCGTTTTATTACTTTGCCTACGGCGCGGCCTGCAGCGAAGTGGCGATCGACACGCTGACCGGTGAATACCGCGTGCTGCGCACCGACATCCTGCACGACGTGGGGCATTCACTGCACCCCGAGATCGACATTGGCCAAATTGAAGGAGGCTTTGCTCAGGGCCTGGGCTGGCTGACCACGGAAGAGCTGGTCTGGAACAGCAAGGGCGAGCTGCTCACCAAAGGGGCCAGCACCTACAAAATACCGACAGCGGCCGACATGCCTGCGCAATTGAACATTGCGCTGTGGCACGAAGCCAACCGCGAAGACAATGTGGGCGGCAGCAAGGCCGTGGGCGAGCCCCCCTTCATGCTGGCCATCAGCGTGTTCGAAGCGCTGCGCGATGCCATCGGCGCCACCCGACCTGGTACCGACCCCATCCACCTCAACACCCCTGCCACGCCCGAGCGTGTGCTGAACGCTATCCTTGCCCCATGACAGCTTTCTCTTCTGTTTCTCATTTGCAAGGCTGGCGCGCAGGCCTCTTGTGGTTTCCTGAACCGCAAAGCCTCAAAGCCCGCCATGAAACCGACGGCTTGCTCGTCACCGCCCGCGAGGCCGACGGCATCGTGCGGATCCAGGCCATTGGCCCCTACCGCGAATTGGCACCGAACTACCCCGATCTTCCGGTCACCCACTGGCCCGACCTGTGCATCGCACCCGGCTTTGTCGATCTGCACATCCACTACCCCCAGACCGATGTGATCGGCTCGCCCGCCGAGGGTTTGCTGCCTTGGCTGGAGCACTACACCTTCCCGCATGAAAGGCAGTTTGACGATCCCGCTTACGCGCATGAAGTCACGAACTTCTTTCTGGACGAGCTGATCCGCCACGGGGTGACCACCGCATTGTGCTTTGCCACCGCCCACCCCGAGTCGGTCGATGTGTTCATGGCCGAGGCGCAAAAACGCCGTCTGCGCATGATCACGGGCAAAGTGCTGCAGGACCGCCACAGCCCCGAAGGTTTGCGCGACACCGACACGCAACAGAGCCTGCTTCAGACCGAAGACCTGATCCGCCGCTGGCACGGTGTGGACCGGCTGGGCTACGCCATCACACCCCGGTTCGCCCCCACCAGCAGCACCGAACAGCTGCACGGTGCGGGCGAAATCGCCAAGCAGTTCCCAGACGTGTGGATCCAGTCACATGTGGCCGAGAACCTCGACGAGATCCGCTGGGTGCATGAACTGTTTCCCCAGGCACGCAGTTATCTGGACGTGTACGACCGTACAGGCTTGCTGCGCCAGCGCTCCGTGTATGCACACGCCATTCATCTGGACGAAACCGACCGCCGCCGCATGGCCGAGGTAGGAGCAACTGCCGCCGTCAGCCCGACCAGCAACCTGTTTCTAGGCAGCGGCTTCTTCGACTACGCGGCATCAGACGCTGCGGGTCTGCGCTACGGCCTCGCCAGCGATGTGGGTGGCGGCACCAGCTTCAGCCCTTTTCACACCATGCATGCAGCCTACACAGTGGCCCGGCAAAGCGTGGGGCGCGCCGGCATCAGCCTGTCCCCCGAACACCTGTGGTGGCAACACACGGCCGGGGCCGCGCAAGCGCTCGACCTGGATGGGAAAATCGGCAACCTGTTGCCCGGCTGCGAGGCCGACTTTGTGGCCCTCAACCCCAAAGCCACCCCTTTGCTGGCACGCCGCACCGGACAAACCGACACCCTGACAGAATGGCTGTTTGCCATGATCGTGCTGGGCGATGAGCGCCTGATTGCACGCACCGTGGTGCAAGGGCAAACAGTAAACATCGACCGCGCATGAGCAACACCGAACGAGACGACCCGATCCACGACCCCTACCAGTCGCAACGCGAAGCTGTGCGGCGGGGCATCACGCAATTCCAGGCAAACCTGCAAGCGGCAGGCCACGACTTCAGGGAACCTCCGCCCGAGCCCACCTCGTGCTGCGGCCGTGGCTGCAACGGCTGCGTATGGGAAAGCTACGATGCGGCGCTGATGTTCTGGTACGAAGACGCGGGCGCCTTGCTCAATTAGCGCGATCCAGTTCTGCGGCCAGCCTGTCGAGATTTTGTTCGTTGGCGGGCTCCAAAACGTGCTTCATGGCCTGCGCAAATGCGGGGTCGTCAAACACCTGAAGCCACTGCACACGCGTCCCATCGCCCTCGGGCGCCAGCGAAATGGTGAGCCGGAACACAGGCATACACGTGTGGTCGATCACCACCTGGCGATCAGGTTCAATGTGCGCAAACACCGACGTGTTGGCATAGCGTGTGCCATCCGGCCCGACCATGTCAAACACCCAACGCCCACCCACACAAAACTCGAACACCTCAAATTGGTTGGTGAAACCATCAGGCCCCCACCAACGGGCCAAGCGAGTCGGGTTTGCCATGGCCGCAAAAACGGCCTGGGGTGAGTGCTTGAAATGACGGCTATTTTCAAAGTTGCTCATGGATCAGTCCCGTGCGTTAGGGCATGACATTCAAGACACACATCACCGATGCTGACCTTTGATGTGGTTTCCTTGCTTATCGCGGGTCAAATGCCCCATTGGGCGCCTGCCCCCAGCAAGGTGGCCACACCCAGAACAGCGAACACAGCGGCTGCGATGCTGTGCACCAGTTTCATGGGAATCCTGTTGGCCAGTTTGTCGCCCACAAACACGGCAGGCACATCAGCGATCAACATGCCCAGCGTGGTCCCAACGACCACCACGACCGGTGTGCCATAGTGCGCTGCCATGGCCACGGTCGCGATCTGCGTCTTGTCGCCCATTTCAGCCAGGAAAAAGGTGATCAACGTGGCACCAAAAACACCAAATCGCCTGGCCACCTGGGTTTCATCTTCTTCAATTTCATCGGGAATCATTGTCCAGATGGCCATGCCAATGAAAGACGCGCCCAGCACCCAGCGCAACACTTCGGGACGGATGGCCGCAGTGATCCATGCCCCCAATGCCCCCGCCAGACCATGGTTCACGATGGTGGCCACCAAAATACCGGCAACGATGGGAAGGGGTTTCTTGAAGCGAGCGGCCAGGATGAATGCGAGCAGCTGGGTTTTGTCGCCGATTTCAGCCAAAGCGACAACGCCCGTTGAAACGAGTAGGGATTCCATGAACAGTCCAAGGCAGATGGCAGAGCGTCATTGCCCTGGTGGTTTTCAAAAAATTTTAGCACCCCCTCCCTGTTGTCTCGCGTCTGAAAACGCATCAGAACAGCCCCATCTGACCTGTGGGTGAAGGGGGCCGAAAATCCTGCACGCGCCACACATGCCGCTGGCGGTTCAAACCCAGTCGCCTGCAGGCTTTGTCAAAACGCTGAGCGATCAAATCGGCCCAGATGCCCTGCCCAGTGCGGCGCGTGGCAAAGCTGGCGTCGTAGTCCTTGCCGCCGCGCAGGTCGTGCATGCGGGCCATCACACGGGCAGCGCGGTCAGGGTAATGCAGCTCCAGCCATTGCCGAAACAAGGGGGACAACTCCCAAGGCAAACGCAGCACCACGTAAAAAGCACTGGAGGCTCCGGCGTCCCGTGCGGCTTCAAGCACCTGCTCCATGTCGTCGTTGATGAAAGGAATCTGCGGCGACACGCTCACCCCGACCGGGATGCCCGCATCGGCCAAAGTGCGGATGGTGCGCAGGCGCCGCCAGGGCGCAGCGGCCCGGGGCTCCATGCGCCTGGCCAGGCCAGCATCGAGCGTGGTCACACTGACATACACCCCCGCTTGCCCGCGCGCCGCCATGGGCGCGAACAGGTCCATGTCGCGCTCGATCCCGCTGCCCTTGGTCACCACCGCCACGGGGTGCTGGCAGTCATGCAGCACCTGCAGCACCTCGCGGGTCAGGCGCAGTTCGCGGTCCAGAGGCTGGTAGGCGTCCGTGATGGTGCCCAGGGCCATCAGGCCGGGCTGGTAACGCGGACTGGCCAGCTCGTGGATCAGACGCTCGGTCAGGCCGCGCTTGGCGATGAGGCGGGTTTCAAAATCCAGCCCAGGCGACAGGCCCAGATAGCTGTGGGATGGCCGGGCATAGCAATAGCTGCAGCCGTGCTCGCAGCCCCGGTAAGGGTTGATGGAAAGATCAAAGCCGATGTCTGGTGAACGGTTGCGCGTGATGGCGCTTTTAGCGTCTTCCCAGGTCCAGGTGGTGCAGATGCGTGTGGCTTCTTCGGGATCTGCCGTCCAGCCATCGTCAAAGGGTTCACGGGCATCGCGCTCAAAACGGTGCGCCAGGCGGGTGGCGCTGCCACGGCCTTTGATCTGGCAGATGGGGATGGGTGTTTGCGTCATAAACTGTATTTTTATACAGTATTTTGCATGCACTCCTGTCACTCACCCCAAATGCTTGGCCGCCTCCCGGTGCGTGAGGCCCGACAACGATTCAACATGTCGAGCCAAGAAATCCCGCACAGCATCGGGCTGGGTGCGTGCATGGTCGCGCAAAGCCCATCCGATGGCCTTGCGGATGAAGAAATCTTTCTCGCAGGCCAGCGTAAGTGCGTACCTGAACAAGCGTTCCTGATCCGTCTGCGCGCGCCAACCCAGCTGGTGCAGCATGGCCACACGGCGCACCCACAGGTTCGGGTGACTCAAGGCATCGTCCATGTGCCGCTGCACATCGGGCTGGCTGGCCTTGGCACGCAGCAGGACATCACCCACCAAACCGGCCAGGCCATCGACCGTGTCCCACCAGGAGTCGGTTTGCACCAATTTCAGAATGCGCAGCAAGGCGCCGACATCCAGGCGCTTGTGATGTTTGGTCAGCAGATCAATCGCAGCGTATCGGAACTCGCGCTCGGGCAAGCACCACAGCGCCTCGGCCAGCGCCAGCAAGTCATCGGCTGTGCCTGGAAAAACCATCAAACCTTTAAGCGCATCGCGCCGGGGTCCTGCGCGGATGCCCAAAAATTCAAACTGACCAAGCATGTAGGCCTTCATGGGCACGGCCTGCTGCGCATCGGCCTGTGCACGCAAGGCCGCCTCGATCGGCCGCAGGACTTGGGTGATGTTCGACATCACTCAGGCAGACAAAGCGGCCAACACGTCCTGTACGGAGGTGGGGCGCACCACACGGGCCACTTCCTGACCATCGCGCAACAAGAGCAGCGTGGGCCAGAGCTTGACACGGTAGCTGCGGCCCAGGGCCCGGCCCGGGCCATCTTCCACCTTGAGGTGCTGCCATTGCGGTTGAGCCGCCAGCGCCTCGGCCACCGCGGGCTGTGCGGCGCGGCAGTGGCCGCACCAGTCGGTGCCGAACTCCAGCAGGGTCCAACCACGCAGGCCGTCGACATCGGCCTGGCTGGGTGCTTCGGTTTCGCTGAGGTAGGGGGCTTTGTGGTTCATGCGAGCTCTCCGTGAATCACAAAATTGTAGGGGGCTCAGCCCCCCGCCAATTGCCTGAGTGCATCCAGATTGAGCAGATGCAACACACGGCCACGACCACTGATGAGGTCACGTTCACGCAACTGTTTGAACATGCGCGAGAGCGTTTCAGGGGCAATGCCCAGTTGCGCTGCAATGGTGCGTTTGCGCTCGCTCAGGTTGACCTGCAGGCGTCCTGAAGCACTGTCGCGCTCGGCATGGTTGAGCAACCACTCTGCGCAGCGCGCATCCGCATCTTTGGCCAAACGGCTCACGGCCACCTCGGTTTGCTGGCGCTGTGCGCGTGCCAGGTCGGTCAGCAGGGTTTTGGAAGGCTCGGGGAGGCTGTCCACATGGTCGCGAAAATCCGACAGCGCCACTGGGTGCAGGCTCACTTCGGTTTCGGCCACCGCATCGACCGCGTGGGGCAAACCCAGCAGGCCTGCAGCGGCTTCGAGCCAAAAGGGGCCTTCAACCACCCCGAGCTGATGGTGCAAGGTACCTTGCACCAGAATCCCCAGCATGACCCGCCCCTGGTCCACATGCAGCACCTGGCTGGTGCATTCACCGCGGCGCAGCAGCACCGTGCCTGGGGCCAGGCGCTGGACAGCAGTGGATGGTGGAATGGATGCGGGCAACATGGTGCCCAATGTGCCAGAGCCGCAGGCCGGGTGTATTGATCCGGATCAAATGACGCGTCTGCGGCCCAAACAGGGGGTCACAACACGAGCATGGCTCGGAAGTCGTTCACATTGGTGTGCGTGGGCCCGGTGATGACCAAATCACCCAGCGCCGCAAAGTAGCCATAGGCATCGTTGCGCTGCAGGTACTCGTCCACCTTGTGACCCAAGGCCTGCGCACGCGCCAGCGTATCGGGCGCAAGGCGGGCACCGGCGTTGTCCTCCACGCCGTCAATCCCGTCGGTATCGGCCGCCAGGGCCCACACGCCCGGCTGACCTTGCAGGGCCTGGGCCAGGCCCATGCAGAACTCACCTGCCCGCCCCCCGCGCCCGCGTGGCGTGCCCGCAGGCTGCGGTTTGATGGTCACGGTGGTCTCACCGCCGCTCAGGATCACGCAGGGTTTCACAAAGGGCCCCTGCCCTTTGGCCGCCGCACGGGCCAGTGCCGCATGCACCTTGCCCACTTCGCGCGATTCGCCTTCGATCTCGTCGCTCAGGATGTACGCGTTCAGCCCCATGGCCCGCGCCGCATCGGCTGCGGCCTCCAGCGACTGCTGGGGCGTGGCGGTCATGTGCACGCTGTGGCCTTGAAATGCGGGCGCGCCGGGTTTGGGCGTTTCCCAAGCGCCCGACTGCAAGGCCTGCATCACGGCATCGGGCACGCGGATCGCGTAGCGCTGCAGGATCGCCAACGCATCGGCGCAGCTGCTGGCATCGGGCACCGTCGGGCCGCTGGCGATGATGGACGGGTCATCGCCCGGCACATCGCTGATGGTGAGCGTGACCACCCGCGCTGGCGCGCAAGCCGCCGCCAGGCGCCCGCCCTTGATGCGCGAGAGGTGCTTGCGCACGCAGTTCATTTCGGCAATGTTGGCGCCGCTGGCCAGCAACTGTCGGTTGATGTCCTGCTTGTCCTGCAGGCTGAGGCCCTGCGCGGGCAAGGTCAGCAAAGCCGAACCCCCACCCGAGATCAGGCACAGCACCAGATCGTCAGGCGTCAGCCCTTGGGTCAACGCCAGGATACGCTCGGCCGCCTGCAAACCGGCCGCATCGGGCACAGGGTGAGAGGCCTCAACCACTTCAATGCGCTCAGGCAAACCCGCCGGGCGCGGTGGGGTGTGGCCATAGCGCGTGACCACCAGACCCGACAAGGGCGCATCCTGCGGCCACAGGGCTTCGACCGCCTGCGCCATCGCGCCCCCGGCTTTACCTGCGCCCAAAACCAGCGTTCGCCCCCGGGGTGGAGAAGGCAAATGGACGGCGGTGTTGTGCAAGGGCAAAGCCCGCTGCACCGCCACATCGTAGAGCTGGCGCAGGCAAATCTGGGGGTCAATCATGGATCAGATGCGTGGGTCTCAAAGCAAAGCACAAGCATAAGGTCAAACGACCCTGCCCCTGGCCGTGTACATCACATCTGAACAGACAACTCGATCAGGTTGAAATCCGGATCGCGCACATAGACAGAGCGGATCTTGCCCGTCGCTCCTGTGCGCACAACAGGCCCCTCCACGATGGGCCAGTCGCATTGCTGCAGGCGTTGCATCACTTCTTCCAGCGGGCATTGGACGATGAAACACAGATCCAGCGCGCCAGGAACGGGCAGATGTGCCTTGGGCTCGAACTCCGAGCCTTGCACATGGAGGTTGATCTTCTGGTTGCCGAACTTGAAGGCCCTGCGCTCCACAGGCGGCGTGCCGCCCACAAAGGTTTCGAGCTGCATGCCCAGCACGCGGGTGTAGAAATCCACACACGCAGCTTCGCGGGCGGTGGTCAACACCAAGTGGTCCAGATGGTCAATCATGCAACACCTTCAGTCTGCGTAAACGCCTGCGGCCTTGATGATCGGCGCCCACTTGACCATCTCGGACATCACAAACGCTTTGTGTCCAACCGGATCGGTGCGTGCGTCGTGGATGACCGTCGCCCCGCCGGCATCTTGCTTGCGGATGAACTCGGGGTCTTTGACCGCCACCTTGAGGGCGTCATTGAGCTTTTTCAACACCGCCGCTGGCGTGCCCTTGGGTGCATACAGCCCTTGCCAGATCGTGATGGTGAAATCCTTGAGCCCGGCCTCCTGCATGGTGGGCAGGTCCTTGAGCGCAGGCGAAGTCAAACGGGTCGGCGTGGTGACAGCAAACGGTTTGACCTTTTTGCCTTCGATCTGCGCGATGGTGGTTGTGGTCTGGTCACACATCAGGTCAATCTGACCGCCAATCAAATCGGTCATCGCCGGTGCCGTGCCTTTGTAAGGCACCGAGGTCATGTCCACCTTCATCGTGGTCTGGAACAGCATGCCGCACAGGTGCGATGCCGAGCCCGGCCCCGCGTTGGAGATGTTGATCTTGCCCTTGTTGGCATTGATCCAACTCACCAGCTCGGCCATGTTGTTGGCCGGCAGATTGGGCCGACCGATCAGGCTCATGGGGTTCTCGCTGACCAGTCCCAGATACTCGAAGTCTTTCTCGACGTTGTAGGGCAAATTGCGAAAAAAGCTCGATAACGTGGCTTGGGCGATGTGCGTGAACAGCAGCGTGTACCCGTCAGGCGACGCTTTGGCCACTTTGCTCGTACCAATCGAGCCGGAGGCACCCGCCGAGTTGTCCACCACGATGCTGTGCCCACCCAGGGCTTTGCTCATGGCCTGGGCCAGATCACGGGCCGCCTTGTCGGTGGGTCCGCCTGCGGCATACGGCAGCACGAAGGTGATCGGTTTGCTCAACGCCGGGTATTCCTGCGCCCAGGCATTGAAGGACAGCAGCGTGGCGCAGGCCAGCGAGACCGGCAGGAACTTCAAACTCATGTCAAACCTTTCAGCAAATACGCAGAGTCAAACCGTTCATGTCTGAACGGCTCATTTCATCAGGCCATGAAAGCCGCATCAGGTCAAGGCTTTGCAAACCGCTGCGGTGACATCCACCGTGCGGGCCTTGCCGCCCAGGTCACCCGTGTGCAGCGCCGGATTGGCAGTGACGGCTTCAACGGCCTGCATCAGGCGCTGGGCTGCCGCATTTTCACCCAGGTGCTCCAGCAGCATGACGACCGACCAGAAGGTACCGACCGGATTGGCCAGGCCTTTGCCCATGATGTCAAAGGCCGAGCCGTGGATGGGCTCGAACATGCTGGGGTAGCGGCGCTCGGGGTCGATGTTGCCAGTGGGCGCAATGCCCAGGCTGCCCGCCAGCGCAGCGGCCAGATCGCTCAAGATGTCGGCATGCAGGTTGGTGGCGACGATGGTGTCCAGCGTGGCTGGACGGTTGACCATGCGGGCGGTGGCGGCGTCCACCAATTCCTTGTCCCACTTGACGTCCGGAAACTCCTTGGACACTTGCAGGGCGATCTCGTCCCACATCACCATGGCGTGGCGCTGGGCATTGCTCTTGGTCACCACGGTGAGCAGCTTGCGCGGACGCGACTGGGCCAGCTTGAAGGCAAAGCGCAGGATGCGCTCGACCCCGGCGCGGGTCATGATGGACACGTCGGTGGCCGCCTCGATCGGGTGGCCCTGGTGCACACGGCCACCCACGCCCGAGTATTCGCCTTCGGAGTTTTCACGCACGATGACCCAGTCCAGGTCCTTGGGCGTACAGCGTTTGAGGGGCGCATCGATGCCAGGCAGGATGCGGGTCGGGCGCACATTGGCGTACTGGTCAAAGCCCTGGCAAATTTTGAGGCGCAGGCCCCACAGCGTGATGTGGTCGGGAATGTGTGGATCACCGGCCGAGCCAAACAGGATCGCGTCCTTGTTCTTGAGAGCCTCCAGGCCATCGGCCGGCATCATCACGCCGTGCTGGCGGTAGTAGTCGCCACCCCAGTCAAAGTTCTCGAAATCAAAGTTGAAGGTGCCGCAGGCCTTGGCCAGTGCTTGCATGACCTCCTGGCCTGCTGGGACAACTTCTTTGCCAATGCCGTCTCCGGGGATGGTGGCGATGCGGTAGGTTTTCATGGGGTGCCTGTGGTGTGATGAACAATGGGCCCATTCTCAACCCCATCAACATCAACAACCCATCTAAAATTCAATTCATTGTTAACTTTTAATCAACAATGAAACCCCGCCTCCAACCTGCTGATCTGGGCTTTTTTTCCACACTGGCCAAGTCGGGCAGCCTGAGTGCGGCAGCGCGTGAATTGCGCGTGTCCACCGCCGCCGTGAGCAAGCGCCTGTCGCAAATGGAGAGCCGCCTGGGTGTGCCGTTGGTCAACCGCACCACGCGCCGCATGAGCCTGACGGTGGAAGGCGAAGCGGTGCTGCGCACGGCCCGCAGCATCCTGGCGGAGGTGGCTGACCTGGAGCAGCAACTGGGTGCCAGCCATTCCACGCCCAGCGGTTTGCTGCGGATCAATGCCACGCTGGGTTTCGGGCGCAGCCACATCGGCCCGCTGATCGGCCGCTTTGTGCGGCGATTTCCGCAGGTCGAGGTGCGCCTGCAACTGTCGGTGGACCCGCCCGCCCTGACCGACGACGCCTTTGACGTGTGCATCCGCTTTGGCCCCCCGCCCGATGCACGGGTCATTGCACGCAAGGTGGCCGACAACCGCCGCCTGCTGTGCGCGACGCCCAAGTATTTGGCTCGCCACAGTGAACCAAAGACACCCGCCGATCTGGCACAACACAACGTCATCAGCATCCGGCAAGGCGACGAGGCCTATGGCGTCATCAAACTCCGACGCGGCCGTCAGGGTGCCACAGAGACCATCAAGACCCGCGGCAACCTGACCACCAACGATGGCGGCATTGCCGTGCAATGGGCGCTGGAAGGTCACGGCATCCTGATGCGGGCCGAATGGGACAT
>Ga0228701_1000232_pt1 | contig 52467 bp, 62 predicted proteins | sample McNCre117_Aug_MG_2_FD_178017 | JGI IMG/M metagenome (GOLD analysis project Ga0228701, IMG submission 178017) | Freshwater microbial communities from McNutts Creek, Athens, Georgia, United States - 11-17_Aug_MG | ecosystem: Environmental > Aquatic > Freshwater > Creek | place: USA: Georgia... | reverse complement strand
CACTTCTCCAGTTATTATACTTGATAAATTCAGCGAAGTCAAGCTGATGCTGCCTATTAGCAGGATCAAAAGGAATTCGCGGCTTTACTATGAGTGCAGATGATCTATACATTACTTTAGCTCCACCTTAGCATCACTAGACTTTACAAGTAATGCGAATAGTACGCTGATACCCCATGCCTGTAGCCATGTGACAGGCTTTACGATTGTAACAGCATCAACGAGACAGCCGTTCCACAGTAAGTATACTGGATATGACAGAATAAAAGAAAACAATGCAACAAATCCAAGTGCAATACCAACAGCTAAAAATTTTGTCATTTACGCAGCCTCCACACAGAACCCACTGGTCGACTTTCTTGCACGACCCTTAGCAATCAATCCAACCACAACGCCCTTATCATCGAGGAACCGAAGATCCGATTCATCGCCATTGATGACACGATAGCCCTGATATGCCTCGGGCAACTTCTTACCCTTGAACACAACAGCATAATTCATGCCACGACCATAGAATTTCTGAGCCTTATCCCAGATTGGGTAAAATTCCTTGCGAGCGGACACGGAGAATGTAAGATGATAATTCTTGATGTCCTTGACCCGACGATTCGGAATCTTGGTGTAATCATAGAATTGAATCTGGTCAAACTTTTCGAAGATATTGACATTATAGCCAGGAAGAATCACGTCCTCCCAACGGATGTCACTAGTGCCGTTCAGACGTACAACCAGAGTAAGATCGTTCTTAGCGGCTTTGACATAAGCCGCCTCGATTTCCTTTACCAACTGATACATGAACGACACACGGTCCTCGAAGAAGAACCGAGTGCGGGCGATGCGGGCATTCTGAACCGAATTCAGCTTAACCTCGAATCCATCGACATTGATAGATTCAGCGTCCTTTCGAGCCATGCCACCACGCCCGGCTGTATTAAGACAGTCGGCAACGCAGCCAGAAATTTCTGCCGTCGGGCAAACCTGATAGCCCGAAAGCTTGAACGGCGCTAGATATAGAATGGCTGTCATATAGCCTTTCTTCTGACCCTTCACCGTTTTTGCGTTGGCGTCAATATTCAAAAGTGTGATTTTACTCATTAGCCATTCACCTGCGTGACATACTTATGTTCGAGGATCACACGATCCCGAATCGCACCGAAAACCTCGATTGACTCATCCAGCACAACGTGGTGGGAAACTTCTCCACCATACTTTACGCGAGACAATTCGACCGTGCCAACAACAGGGAATTTGCCCATGTACATGCCACGAACAGAAAGACCTTCAAGATTCCAATTCACGCGAGCACCTCAATTCGTGTACCGATGTCATCCAGCATCATCATTCCCGGCAGGGGAGCCGCGAAGAATTCGTTGAATTCTTTTGCAGTACTACCAAGGAAGATTCGGGATATAGACTTAGCACGGAACGTGCCAGCTTCCTCATCGATAGACACAACCTTACCGATGAAATAAGTATCATCAATATTGATGAAATCCAGGGACTTAATTACGTCCCCAACCTTCAATTCGTTTTCGCTTTTCATAGGATTATAATACTAGATTCCTGGGAAAACTCAACTCGGAATTCTCTAATAGAATCAATAACTTACGAGACCCTCTGGAACGCTCTAGGAAGCCGCTGGAGCGAGTCTTTCCAGACCCCTGGTATAGAGTGCTACGGGCTTGGAAAGTGTCCTCCAGCGATCCACAGCCCGCTGGAATAGATCGCCAGCAGCACTAGCGAGACTACCCACAGGCTCGGCTCTCTCATGCGCCAGCCTGCCCATGCCCAGCCCGCATTCCCGGCAAAACTGAAAATGATGTTTACTGGATATAGATTGATGCTGGTTAGAATCGATCCTGCTATAAGCAATCCAGTCGATGTCCATTTGAGCCACCAATCAAAGGCTGGCATAGTTTCCGCTAGTCAATTGCTCTAGTGTGTCTTTGGCAGTCTTGTGGAGAATAGCATTACCACCCGCAACTCTAAACTGGGCGACATTGACATCCATATCATCGATCAGTAGATGTTTAGGATCAGCGAAGTCCTTCTTATACTTCTTTCCCGGAACAATGTGTGCATATCGATGTTTGATGTTGTTATTCAGAAGCCACTTTCTTTTCTGATAAGCAATACTATCGATCATCGCGTCACCAGCAGCAGATGTTAGAATCTCAATCTTGATGCCATTGTATAGTGCGTGTTTCTTGACACCCTCATACAACTCTCTACCATGCTCATGCCATTCTAGTGTCTTGAAGTGTTCACCCAAGACAAACTCTTCCCAATTAGCTTTCCACTTTTTCTTTGGAGTCTTGTCTGGATACATACCAAACAACTCATTGTACTTTTGGCTGAAGTCACACAACACTCCATCCATATCTAACATAATCACTTCAATCATAATGAATAGCCTCTATGCCCATAAGTTTCAATAGTTCCAGCCCGTCTTGGGATCTATACTTGTTTCTATAGTATACAGTAACTATACCAGCACTTGCAATCTTTTCCGCACAGCCTTTACATGGAGCGTGAGTGGTAAACATTGTGGCGCCATGACAGACTTCACCCTCTTTGTGCACCTTTCTGATTGCATTATCTTCGGCATGGATGACGTTCGGCTTCGTCACTAGTATACCATCTATCAGGTCTTCACAATTGTTATCTTCACCTGGTGGTGTACCATTGTATCCGTAAGACAGAGTGCGATCACCTCTAACGATCACCGCACCCACTTTCAGTCTCCGAGCATGTGATAGATCATTCGCCGCCAATTCAGCGGTGTCTAGATAGAATCGTATGAATTTATCTTTCAATCTTCACGCTTCTTTTTGCCGATGTTGTACTTGGCAACTAGTTCCCAATTACCCTTGTCCTTATGCGATAGAATCTTGATCTGACTTAGTGGCGCAACTGGATCCTGGGTTCTGTTGGTGTCAACAATCTTGACTAGTCCCCACTCTGCGATTAGATTTGCGATAGTGTTACGACGAGCAATATCGCTATCAGAAATATTACTGGGCTTTCCATCTAGTGCAAATAGCTCCTTGAAGTGTACGATGTAGTATTTACCCTGCTTGTGTAGAATATGACATGACTGATATAGTATGTCCTGATTCTTCGCTGCGATGCCAATACGGGTAAGCGTTTCTCTTACTTTCAGAAAGTCGTTCTTCTCAGCTAGTTCAATCTCTACCAATGTGCTAACCATATCAATCACCCTTATATGTTCTTTTTCTTAGTTCGGCGATTTGATCGTCACTAAGAATAGACAGGGCTTCGATTGCCTTAGCATCTGAATAGCCATAATATTCCTTGATCGTACTCAAATCATCGTCGGAAACCTTCTTATGCCATTTTTTATATTGGCGTTTGTAAGGCTTGATACTATTTAGCAATAGATCGTATTTGAGTTTATTGTCGATATGGGGAATCTTGTTCACTTCATTAGCAAGCAAAACAGTATCAGGATAGTATGATAATGCTCTACCCACCATGAAGTGAGGATACGATGATTCATCCTGCGTAGTTAGAAGTGCATACTTCTTAGTCTGGAGAATCGACGGTAGGATTTCTTTGAATAAATCTGCCATCACACAAACTCACAGTCTGACATGACTTCGGTCATACAAGCAACGAGATTTAGTTCCTGGTCAGCAACGAACGCAGCTTGATACTGATACTTCGCAAGAACTACAACCGCAAGAGGAATTGATCCCTTTTCCATGTAGTCATATAGACCGTCATAGATCTTACGGAAAATTCTAACACTATCATCGTTGCTATTTTCAGATACCCACTTACGCATAGAACTGAAGTCTTTCGCCTTTAGCGACTTTATGAGTTCAGACAATGAGACATCAGCAACAGATGCCAGAATACCAGCATCGATCTTACCACTTACAGCATATCGCTGTAGTTCATTCAGAACACGGCGATAGTCTGGAAAATGCTTCTTAACAACTTCTGCAAGAACAGGAGCATCGAATTCTACACCCTCGTTCTTTAGAATCTGTGCTGCTCGCTTCATAAACAGAGAAGCCATCTTCGGCTTATCTTCCTTGCGAAGCTTGAATTCGATGACAGCACATCGACTGTGTAGCGGATCGATAATTCGATTCTTATAGTTGCAAGTCATAATGAAAGTGCAGTTATGCGCAAACTCTTCCATCGCTGCTCGCATAGCAGGTTGGACGCTATTTGGGTTCAGACCATCTGCTTCATCGATGATGATTACTTTCTTAGTACCACTAAATGACATAGATGAAGCATAATTCTTGATTTTCGTTCTAAACGTATCGATTCCGTTTTCATCAGAACCATTGATGATTAGATAATCGCATCCAACTTCCTCACACAACGCCCGAGCGATTGTGGTCTTTCCAGTTCCAGCTGTACCACAAATAAGCAGATGAGGAATTTCTTTGCGGTCGACGTATTGTTGAAACGTATTCTTTAGATCATCAGGAAGAATACAGTCTGCCACTTTATGTGGCCTGTATCGTTCCACCCACAAAGATTCATTCATATTCACATTCATCATAATTTATTCCTTCTCACTAAACCTGGGATCCAACCAGCTGGTTCATTTATCAAATAGGAAGCGGCGTATATCCTTGGCGCCTAGACCTCACTTTAGATTCCGATAAAGCAGCTTTTTTTGGCTTATCATCGATATTGGCAACTGCGCTGCCGTATTTCGTTTTAGATCGTCTAATAAGTTCTCGTTCTACCAGTCTTATCGTAGACTCATCAATCGATCCTAAGATTGCACTATCTGGAAAGAAAAATGATATGAAAGTATTCTGTATGTTTTTGCCATACAAGTTACGATACTTATCCGAGAATCGATATGGTGGATCACCGTTTGAATACTCTTCGAAAACTGCTCTAAAGAATCTATGCATCCTATTCAGGGTGTTTGAGATAGAAGATCCTGTATAGATGTAATCAACTTCACCCAGAGTATCATATCGAATGATCTGATACCAACCAGACTGCCGCAACACGCCAGCTTCTTTTAAGAGTTGAAGCTTATTGTCTACAGTCATTCCACTTACAGATGTGATGTTGTTTTTGAAATTTGAGTCTACGATATCCGTAATCATATCAAATCTAGCATCCAACTGTATAGCTTCACCAAACAGATCATAGTTCATATAGAACCTCATAATATATGTGGGACGGGGAGGGTGAATTCCCGCGAGGGCAGTCTGGCGGATTGCTCGCCCCAAAGGGCGTCCCTAATAGTATATAGCTTAGCCGCGACCTTCTGTGTTAGGAACGATCTGGTCGTAAGTTTCAGTCAGTTCTTCATTCGCTGCGATTTCTTCGGCAATATTGCGCTTATGGAATACACGCGCAAGCTTACGCGAAAGCTTCTTATTCATCTCAAACTCATCCTGCATACGATTTAGAACATCCTTGATTAGGTCACGTTCAGCCTCGATACGGGTATATGAATTGCTGATCTCAGTCAGGCAGTTCTTGATGTCTTTCTTCTGTGTTTCAGTTAGCTTCATAATGTACCTCTATTAACCAAACTTAGACTGAGCAGCTTCGATTGCGATAAAGTATTCGACCTTACCATCAGAGTGCGTAAACTTCGAAAGACCCTTCTTCGAAATTTCAACGTTGTATGAGCCATCGATCATCTTGAAGTTTTCAACCTTCATCACAATCTCGAAAGTAGCATCAGTCTTACCAATAGCAGAGTATCCAACGTCAGCAGAATCGTCCTTCACATCAGTCGATACGAAGAGGACTGTCTTTCCGTCCCCACGGAAAACAAAGTTAGGCGAACTCGAAAGACCAGCGTCCTTGCGTCGAAGTTCCAGAACATTCTCAGGAAGACTGAATGAATAGTCTGCAACTCCAATGCTAAGAGTCTTATTTGGAGGAGTTACGATCACGCTGGGCGAGCAATACTTGATATGAGAACTTCCATGCGCAGTAGAGATTACTACACGATCGGATTCGAATTCAAGATCACAGTCCTTGTAGAGAGAGATCTTAGCTAGAAGCTTGTTTAGATCGTAGATCGCAAAGTCCCTAGGAAAAGTCTCAGCTACAGTTGCATTAGCTAGAACAGTCTTTAGGGCTGAAATCGTACTGATAGTTGATCCAGCCTTCACTTGAATACTCTGGTTGATAGCAGAGTAGTTTTTCAAAATTTCAATAGTCTCATTAGATAGTTTCATTGTATACCTCATTACCCTCAACACTCAAAGGAATATTATACACACTTTTTACCAGGTTGTCAACGTTTCTGCGTAGATCATCTATGGTGCCATTGTTGTCCATACTAATATCATATTGATGACCAATCCACGACCATTCACTGGAATGAATCCCAGGATGCTTCTGTTCCATCAGTTCGCCAGCATCCTCCAATAGCCAATAATTATTAGGATCTGTGGTATTTTGCTCATATGCAGTATGATACCACTCAGGGAGATTACCTCTCCTAACCCAAACAATTGCACCACCCATCCGTTGAATCATTGCAATTTCATTTGGGAATCTAACGTCAGCGATCACAACATTTCTATTCGGATGCAATCGTCGTTCCAGTGAATTGATCCAGATATCTTCATGGAAGACATTTCTTCCAGCTTCGGTTCCCATCAACTGTAATGCCATTCTGGGAGAAAAGTCTTTACCCATCTTAGCAGACCACCACGAATCTGGTTCTTCTCGCCAACGTCTAGAGTGGACAGTATCTCCTTCAAGCATCCGACGATCCCATCCAAATATAGCAGCAGTTGCGTCCTTCACACTACTTGCGAAGGACTCTTTGTCATACCCATGGTTATCTACAAGGAAGTCGGCAACAGATCCCTTTCCACTTCCAATAAATCCCACTAGTCCAATTATCATAGACTGCCAACCAATTGAGCAATCATAGGCAGATCGCCTGTGAACGCATATGTTCCAACATGCATGGTTCTCATCCAAGGACACAGCCAGATTTCTCCACCAATCTTTCGCCACATCTGACAGAACATATAGTCCTCAGACAAATATCGATCTGATCCACCACCAGTAATACTATCGGCAGTATCAATGACTGTATCGAAGTATGCGTGGATGTAACGCTTACCATCGAAGTTAGCCTGACCAATATGATCTGGCTTATAGTGAATCATGGGATAAGCTGCAGCCATCTTATCAAAGACTTCTCGCTTTACCAACATAAAACCAGTGCCGATTTCGAGAACAGAGATTGGCTCACCAACAGAGAACTTCTCAGTTCCAGGAACTGGATTGAATACGAAATCGCCAGTTACCTTCGAAAGTTCATCCGCTGTGATGTCTGGCTTTTTCTTCACAGCTTCAAGTACGGAGCTCCACTTGATCGACTTCTTAGGATAAGGACCACCAACGATGTCCTTGTCCATAGCCAGAAGTGCAATGACATCACGAGGATCAAAGTTGATATCGGCATCTATAAACAGTAGATGACTAAATCCTGAACGCAAGTATTCATCGACAAGATAGTTTCTTGCGCGAGTGATTAGAGACTCATTGAAGATGAATGAGAAACGGACTTCGATGCCGTAGTTAGCACAGATTGCCTGCAAATCAAGACACGATTTAGTGTACATTCCAAGACATTGCCCTCCATACATTGGAGTAGCCACAAATAGCTTTTTAGTTCTCAATTTTTCGACGGACACTTCAAGTTGCATATATCATTCTCCTAGTACAATACCATTAGGCGTAACTTGATCTTCTGACACAAGTGTTACCAGTTTCATTCCATAATTATTGACACCACTTTTAGGTAGTGTCACACCATCTTTTAGTTTCAGTTTATTCTTTTTGAATTGTGTGTAATCGACATGATGGTGCCAACGACCATACTTCCAAACAACGGTGGCAACATCAGGGTGCATATCAGCAAGCATCTGAGACTTGTTGATAGTACCAGCAGCATGATATCGCTGTTTCTTTATTGCTTCTGGATCTTCAACAAATTCCTTATGATAGAATTCATCTGTATTGCCACCCTTCACAGTCTGTGTAGCACACTTGCCCTGCATGAACGCATTGAATTGCACCGTGCAGTCTCCATCTTTCAGTACACGCAAGCAGATATCAGTATCTTCATTGTATCTACCACGCCAACGATGCTTACAATCATTGCGAATCAGTAGGGTTGAGTAGATTCTGGTGTTAGTAACAAATGGCGGATACTTCTGATTTGGAGCGATGAAGAATCGATATTGAGGACCAGCGATATAAAGATTCTCATATCTATCGAAGAAGTCTTCCATTACTCGGAAGAATACACCAGACTCTACACGAATACGCTCATTACGATTGAGTCGATAGAAGTCTGAAATATTATCATCTAGTACCCAATGTGCATCTGCACCAATACTAATCGAGTGATCCCACGCCCAGTTTCTAGCACGACCTGGTCCATCCCCATGGTTAGAGAACGGTGCTATCAGCAGCGTAACATTCCGCAGACTGAAATTGACAATCGCTTGTTTGTATGACTCTTCGTCCTGTGGTTCAATGATGATGTAGTGGGGAACATCCATACGAGACAAAGACTTCGATGTAATCATCGTGTCTGCTCTACCCTTGGATACGATGTATACGGGATAACGTGGATTAGTCATTAAAGAAATTCTCCAGAGAATCAGACTTCTTACAGTTTAATACTTTTTTCCAAGTCTTTATGTTTTTCATTCTACCATCTTCTTTGAAGATTTCTATACCAGTTGGAAACTTCTGTTGGATATAACGTAGCGCATCATAGTGTTCATCTGTTTGAAAGTAATCATCTGGTTGCTTGTCTTTGAACATATCTGCCCAAATTGGTCTACTAGATTCGAATGATGCAGATTCGCTCTTATTGATATATAGGAACTCATTAGACATTCTAGTGTCGATACCAACAGACAAGCACTCAAACAGAAACAGTAGATCTTCTGCAACACGAACAGAAGTTTCTAGCTGATCTGCAATCTTAGATATCTTCTTGCCATCTAAGAACAAAAATGTGAACACACCCTTTGTATCAGAATACTCCGTATTTGCTGGAGGCACTTTGTTATCAGATAGTCCAACTATTCCAATAGTTTCACTATCTAACCACTTAGATGCAGTTTCAAATAGACGGAGAATCTCATCCTTTGAAGCTACTCGCTTAGATGCTTCCATATCACTAGTATCAGACCAATACTTACTGTTTCTCTTGTATAGAATCAAATCATCATCAGCCATAACATACTTGATATTACCAGCGGTCTGATGAATAAACTTTCTAGTCTGGGCAAGCTGAGTCCAACTACCAATGATGTTGGTGGGTAATTCTAGATATTCACATGGATATGAATACTTACTACGCTCAGATGGATCTATTACCATAACTACCTTAGACTGGAGTTCAGTAGGCAGATTCTCAAACGTAATTTGATTGTCGCTTCGCTTAACGGTGGGAATAAATATTTTTTCGATCATTCCTCAATCCATCGCAATAGAAAATTAGGTGTACGAGTCAGTTTAGGATGCCAAATGGCATTAGTCTTATCTGACAATTCTTGACCGATACGTTGACTGAACGTATCATAATCTGTCTGTGATCTAAACTTTACAGTTATGGATTTATGTGCAGGATTATTCTCCTGCACATACTCGGGCATTCCTACCCAATGCTTCTTCCAATCATCATTTCTTTTATCTGCAACTTCAATAACAGACTTCGGCTCTACTAGCGAAGCGTCAACGGATTCTATAGGATCTTGAGTAGAATCAAATAGCGCAGATCCAGACGCCATAGGAAACCAAATATCCTTGGTCTTAGCATCTATAACATGACCAATACGCTTGCAGAAGTCCACGATGTCTTCCGTAGTTCGGAAATGGACATAGATCTTCTTCCAAAGATCCGGGTCATTAGATTTCTTTGCTTTAGTGTTATCGACAATTGGAGTATCAATAACTTCTCCTAGAATAGACTCTAGGGTTGGTCTATAAGAATCATTGAGACGGCTCTCAACATCCAGATAGTTGTCATATGCTGCACTTTCTTTTACCATAAATTACCAAGTCATCATAGTATTGTGTTACAGTATATAGCATTCCACGATAGAATGCAAAAGAAAAAGGGACTAGAATCAGAACAATTCTAGTCCCCGTATCCTATCTCAGGACGAGATTAGGCAGCAGAAAGAGCCTTAGTGTAAAGGGTCTTTCGAGCGCGACCAAGATGACGCGACTTCATGTGACTCAGATACTTGGCATTCGGAGTGCCAATGCGATAGGCGAAAACGTTTTCGCCGCGCGAATTAGTTTCGCGGTTAGTATAGATCGGAACACCCTCGTTTCGGAGACGATAAGCAATTGTGCTAATGTGTTCGACCTTGAACATAGTTCGTGCCTGGCGAGCAGTCACGGAATTTCCCTTCATCAGATAATTTAGCATAGATTCGGTAGCTGACATATTCATACCTCAACAGTAACGCCACAATTGCAAATCAGCATTGGAAGGGTGTGGCATCCCTTCCAATGCTATTCATTATACCACAATATTAGTGGTATGTCAAATCATTTTAGATCGGATTGTCTAGATTCATAGCCTCGGGCGAGGGCGCGACAGCATCAGCATCGACCTTAGTGTACAGATCCGAGAATGCAATTTTAGTTTCAGTATCGAACCTATTCAAGCACAGTTCGATAGCCTTCATGCGATTCCCGAAGATGCTATACGCCTTTGCGATATGCACCAGACGGCGAGTGGAGATAATCTCATCGATAGCTCCATCGGCAAACGTCTTACGGATAACATCAGCCCAAGTGATAAGCCGATCGATGAACGTAGCCGAATTAGCATCATCGCAACCATACTCGGCAAAATTCCTTTCCAGAATCTTACGTTCAGTTGCAACAGGCGGATATTCCTGCTCGACCGTGATAGCGAATCGCTCGAGGAACGCCTCATTCAGTACATTAGTACCGATGAATCGGCCATCGTCCGATCCCTTACCCTTAGTGTTAGCAGTCGCAATGACATTGAAACCCTGCGCAGGATTGATGACTTCGCCAGTCTTTTTGTCGAAGTACGGCTTGCCTTCGAGGATCGGCTGGAGACACAGAAGATCTTCCGTGCCAAGGTCAGTCTCGTCCAAAAGGAGCACAGCGCCGCGACGCATAGCAGTCACGACAGGACCTTCACGTCGAACGGTATTACCGTCGATCAATTCATATGAACCGATCAAGTCAGTTTCATCAGTACGCTTAGTGATATTCACACGGATCAACTCGCGCCCAAGGGCTGCGCAGACCTGCTCAATCATAAACGTCTTGCCGTTACCAGACAGACCAGTGATATACACGGGATAGAAAATCCCAGACTTGATGATATTCTTCAAGTCGCCGAAGAACCCGAACGGGACATAAGTCTTATTCTTCTCGGGAATGAAAGACTCGGTAACGTTTAGCATCCTCTTCGAGGACATATGGACAACGTTAGCAGCAACCGAAGACGATTCCTCGACGGTAGACTCTACCGACTTAGGGGACTTCCAAAGCTTCGGAAGCTTCGGCTTGGGAGCCGAAGTCACAGGAATTCCATTCGATGCGATGGAGCATACGCCACGGGCAATCTTGCGTTCCCGATCGATGAAATACGGATAATCGATATTCTTTTCCGCAGAGTATTCACGAAGTTGTTTCGGAGAAACAGTATCCGACTTGTAATACGCCCGAAGATCAGCCAAGACCTTCTCTCGCGCAGCAGCATCATAATTAGACTTTCGCATTATATAGACCTCAATTAAATAAATCTTAAAGACAAATCAGGAAACATTACACTGGGAACATCAACTCCCGCCAACACACCACGTTGAAAATCTTCGATGACTTCTGATTCAAAGCCGCATCGATATGACGCGACCTTTTTGTTTTTATAGTAAACACTATAAATTCCACTTGGATGGCGGCCATAATACCGAGGCATTCTACGATCAATCAATTCGCGCACAACAACCACAATTGAACCACGGATCATTTTGAATCCCGTTTCATTGCGGATTACTTCCACTGGAAGCATAAATCGTCGAGGTGTTTTCTTCATGTGCGAATTAAATCAATTCAGAAAGTTCGAACCGAACACAATCATCTTCCGTGATGATGGAAACCTCAGTCTCGGAGATGATATAGACCGCAGTTTCGCTGAAAGCTATCAGCGATCCCTCGGGCGCACCATTGAACATATCATGGTCCGTTTCCGTCATCGGAACAGCCGCCCGAGCAATCTCGGTAAACTGTAGAAGATTCATATACTGTCCTTCGTTCATCATGTAAACATTGTACTAGAATACGACGAAAACTCAATACAAAAAACTCTAATAGAATCAATAACTTACGAAATCGCAGCTTTATGCTGCGATTTCCTGGGCAAACCGACTCACGAGGACTCGGTTGCTAGACTTACCAAGCTGAAACTTCTTGAAGTTAGACGCCATCTTAGACTTAGACATACCAACGTTCACATTCAGATCGCCGTCATCGATATTGGAAGAATCAATACCAACATAGTAATAGTTGTCGAACCCAAGAGTAGGAATAGAGAAAAAGTTATTCTTTCGCACACACTCCTTCATTTCCTTGGCATCATTGAAGTTGCGCACGGTGTATCTCAATTCACGACGGAGACTACTGCGAGGAACGAGATAGAATCCGATGTGCTTGCAACCAGTGACATCCCGCACAAGTTCAGTCATGGCAGACTGCATATTGCTATCAGTCACCCGCCGCTTCTTCTGCGTATTCTTATCTACGATATAGTTAACAGTACCCTTGCCGAAATAACGACTGGTATTACCAGCCCTCCAGTTAGAATCGCCAACACCATCAGTCAGATAAACAACGTTCACGATATCCGCGCGAGTGGCAATACGAAAATCAGTGATGATCTTCCTAGATGCTGCCAGCGTTTCGAGCGTCGGAGTTGTGTTCAGTCCGAAGCCAGCATTAGCCCAAGTCATCTGGTCAATATTACTCATATAACCACTCTTGGAGAACTGATCCGCAACAACAGCAAGTGCAGCGAATGACCGAGAGTATGCGGACTTCGACAGACCCGAACCAATCATATGGTTGAGATGGAAATAGTATCCAGTGAATTGAATTGACCTGTCTACACTCGCACTAGAAGTAAACTTCTCGGAAGCATTGCCGTCGAGCCCAGCATCAACAAGCCCACCATAATAGTCATTACTGAATCCATAAACATCGAACGGAATGTTAGCTTTCTTGCAGAAAGAAACAAGAACCAAAAGCTGCTCAATCGTATTGCGCAGAATGTGGAACATAGAACCAGACATATCCACAAACAGAATCATGCCATGGTTCTTACCCTTAGGAACGATTGAAATTTTCTTGAAGATGTCGTTAGTGAAACGATATCCATGAAGAGCATTCATGTTCAGTTCGCCAGTCTTTGCAGTCTGCGCACGGGCATACTGCGTCGCCGACTTGCGCATTTCAAATTCCTTCAGGATATGCGCAATATACTTGCGATTATTCTTGTTGAAATTAAATACGGCAGTGCGAGTCAGGGTTTCGTATGCAACATGATTCCGACCCAGAACATTATCAGTCCGTCTGAGCATATCCTTCATCGCACCTTCAAAATCCAGAAGGTGCTTAGAATTAGCCTTGATGATCTTCTTCAAATTCGGCTCAGGAAGTTCCAGCATACTGACGACACCAGAACTGTTCACCAGTTCCGATTCACGCTGACGGAAGGCACTATCAGTCACCGACTGCGGCTCACCATCGTCCTCATCCTCACCACCACCGGAAGCCGAATCTTCCTCAGAATCTTCCTCAGAATCTTCCTCAGAATCTTCCTCAGATTCATCGCCAACCGAATCACTAGAGGAGTCTCCTCCGTCAATTTCATCGTCCTCATCATCCGAGTAATCGTCGGAGTCATCATCGGACGCATCCTCTGTCTCCATATCCCCAGTGAGGTCTTTCATAGCCTCGCGGATATAATCTTTCAGATCGGTAATTGAATTAATCTTGTCCTTCTCATGCAATTGTGCATAAGCATAGACACGATTGGCGATATCTACAACCTGTTCCCAGGTCTCGGCGTTTTCCACTTCACGCACGAATTCTCGTTCTTCATCATTGAAGCGGACGATAACGTGCGCACCAAGCTTGAATCGAATGTTTATCCGATCGATAATTCCAAGCTTGTCAGTATCCGGCAGCTTGTTGATGCCGAAAAAGTCGCGCTCATACAGCGACTTATATGCGTTAGCAAATGACCTAGCCAGACCAGGATAACGGCGCTTGATCTTCTTTTCAATGCGCGCATCCTCAATGACATTGAGGAAAGACTTAAACTTCTTTTTCTGACCATCAACAAGGGCATCATGCCAGCCCTGAGCGGGAGTCTCCAGGGCATGACCAACTTCGTGACCCATGACAAGGTCATAGATGTCACCGTCCATGTCGACCCAAGTCGGGCACATAAGAACCCGATTCTTCATATCGAAGTATGCGGTTTTCACCGCACCATGCTGAACAGTGATATTCTCCGAAGCCAGAAGCTTCGCCAGAACAGATTTTGTATTAGTTAGACTCATAGTGTCTCCTCGTATCTTGAGGACAGTATGCTTCTAACCAGTCAAAAAGTCAACTCCAAAAACCTCAATAGAATCAATAACTTAGCCCTCTGCTGCGAGCCTTTCGCATTTTCTTGAGATTGGACTTGGTTTTTCTCTTTGCAATTTCAAGTTTGATGGGACTAACCTTAGAAGTATAGCAGATACCATTCAGATGGTCAATCTCATGCTGAATGACGGTAGCAGTCAGTCCATCGAACTGCTGTTCCACAAAGTCGCCATTGAATGCCTGAAATTTCACCACGATACTTTGTGGTCTTTTGATCTTGAGGTACAAGCCAGGGAAAGATAGACACCCCTCATTGTAGTCGCTGACAGCTTCGCTGCTGGAAATAATTTCTGGATTGATTAGCATCCAGATCTTCTCTCCCATATTGATAGCACAGATCTTATGCTTGATACCTACCTGATTAGCACTAAGCCCTAAACCTTGAAGCTTATCTAATGTCTCTGCTAGAGAAGTTGCGACATATGAAATCTCAGCACCAGACATTACATCGAAGTCCACAGGAACAGTGGGTTCATGTAGTATAGGGTCATATTCATCTACGAGATCTAAGATCTCATACTCAAACATGTTACCGTCAATGAATTTGATCTTCTTTTCGCCCATTATGAAATCCTCGAAAAATTCTGCTTCTTCTCAAAGCGGATAGAGTGAGAGAACTTATCGTGTAGTTGATCCTTGTGTGAGATAACGAACACGTTTGTATTCTCTGGTAGTGTATGTAGAATTTGAAGCAAGCTATCTGTACCCTTGCTGTCTAGTGATGAATCGAAAGTCTCATCCAATATCAGAAGGTTTGTATTGACACTATTCTTCAATCTAGCAACAGATCGCCACGTCAACAGTAGCGATAGATCGATCTTCTGCTTCTCACCCTCTGAAAAAGACTCATAGCTGAAATCGTCTCTATGTCTAGACTTGATGGTTTCTTTGAATTCCTCATCGATGTTAAAGTTCACAAAGAAATCCATACTAGCAAGATACTTGTTCACAAGTCTGTTTATCACAGGAAGATACTGCTTGATGATCTTGCTCTTTATGCCTCCATCTTTCAGAAGGGTAGCAGCGACATCGTAGTATTGCTTTTCCTCTGCTGATCCTTTTCTTCGCTCGACTAGCGATGTCAATTCAGCTAGAAGCTTCTCTGATTGATCTTTAGTATCTGTGCTAATAGACTTAGACTCAGATAGTTCTTCTATCTCAGACTCAAGATTGCGAATGTACTTCTTAGTGTGTGAAATACTAGTTATCGTGGTAGTCACATTAGCTTCTAGATTACTGATTGCATTCTGAATCTTCTCGATATTCGCTATTCGTGAATACAGAATATCCTTCTGTTCTGCTAGTTTCTTTAGCCCATCGACATAATCTTCTAATGTAGAATTATTCTGCTCAACGATAGTTGACTTGAAATCTACATTGATTGTCTGCTTACACGAAGGGCAGTTATCGTTATCAGTATAAAACCTAATCTCTTTCTCAAGCTTAGACTTCGATGTTTCAATCTTCACTTCGAACGCATTTAGCTTCTTTTCTTTCACACGCACAGACTCTTTATCTGCAATCTCAGTCAGCATACTTTCAATTTCAGCTTCGACTTTATCTTTGTTGATGTTCAACTCGATCAGAGTCTTGTTGTGTTCTAGGATCTGTCTTTGCTTCTTACTGATCGTCTCTGTGTTGTTTCTCTTCATAGCGTCAATATGTGACTTATGAAGTTCGATCTTCTCTTTAACAGAATCCAGCTTGATCTTGAGTTCAGCCATTTCAGTCTTGAGCGAACTAACTCTTTCCTTAACGATGCTATTCATGTTAGTGAAGATCTGGATATCCAAAAGATCTTCGATAACTGCTCGTCTATCTGATGCAGATAGTTGCATGAATGGAGTAAACGATGCTGCGCCAAGAATAACTATCTGCGTGAAAGACTTGTAATTCATCTTGATGATTGTATTCTCAAGAGTGTCCTGATAGTCCTTAGACCTCGCATCTTGGTTCAGGAGAGTTCCATCTACTAGAATCTCAAACACAGCAGGCTTTAGTCCACGACGAATCATGTAGTTTTTGTCTGCTATCTGAAATGTCAGTTCTACGAGACAGTCCTTATTGTTGACTGAATTTACCAACTGTGGCTTGTTGATATTTCGATATGGCTTACCGAAGAGTGCGAATGTCAGAGCATCTAATAGCGTAGACTTACCCGCTCCGTTCTCACCTACAATCAATGCACTAGGATGCTTGTTTAGTTGAATCTCGGTAAAGATGTTGCCAGTTGAAAGGAAATTTCGCCACTTCAATGTTTTGAACAGTATCATTCTATTGTCAGAGCCTCTGTATAAATCTCTTTGATTATACTCTTTAGTTTGGACTTATTCAAGTCAATCTCGATGGAGTCGATGTATTTTTCCAAGATCGTCGTAGTATCATCTGCCTGATCTACGTCTGGAACATCATCACTCGATACTAGTTCGGTGAAATCTTCAATTACAGATACGTCGATGGCTCCTGCCTTCATCATATAGTCAACAAAAGTCTCCAACAGGAATGAATTGTTTTTCTTGGTTACAATGATCTTTACGAACTTACCCGCGTACTGAGAAAACATGTCCTCATTCAAATCACCAATATACATGTCACTATCATCGTAGTTGACCTTTCGATAGATTGTGTTTGGATTCTCAATGAATTCATGCTTTCGAGTTTCTGTATCGAATACTACAAAGCCCTTCATATCGCTACAATCCGACCATGTCATTTCGTATGGTGTGCCAATGTAGTAGACATTACTCTTTCTAGACTTATGGTGGAAATGACCTGTCAGTATGAGTTCGTATCGCTTGAATTTATTTGCATCCAGCCCTTCTTGACATACGTTACCCCTGTCCATCTCAAATCCAGCGAATTCAAAATGACCAAAGCAGATGTCGGACTTGGAGTTGCTTATGAATTCCATAATCTCTTGTTCATTCTCTTGGCAGATCCAAGGCACAATGTCCACTTCTAGGCTATCGAATGTCACCTTAGTTGGCTTATCATACATCTTCACGTTGTTGAATTCACCAAGCACAAGTCCAGTGGAATTCACGTTTAGCGTATTCTTATAGAAGATGTCATGGTTACCCAGCAGAGTGTGAAGTGTAATTCCATTTGACTCCAGCTGCTCAAAGAAATAGTCTTTGGCTAGAGCAAGGGACTGGAAGTTGATGTATTTCCTACGATCAAACAGATCCCCTAGCTGAATCACAGTATCAATACCATGTTCCTTCAGGTATGGAAAGAATGTGTTCTCATAAAAGGATCTGAACAGATTATGAAATACTAGACTATCGTTGCGACTTCCGAAGTGAGTGTCGCCTAAAATTGCAATTTTCAAGGAAATTTCACCCTGTAAGTGATATGGATACTGGTATATTGTACACTAGGCTGTGGTGGATTGCAAATCGTCATCGTCAGTTTCATCAATGAAATTCTCCAGATTTAGCTTAGACTTCTTTTTCATCTTTCTGGCGTTCTCGAAATTTTCGATAAACTCAGCGATGTTGTCATACATTTCAAACTGTCTGGTATATCCATTCTCACCTTCCAGCTGGTCATGGTCATCAGTTACTCCCATGTACTCTGTGGACTTGTATTTCACATACAGTTGTTTCTTCTCCTTCTGTATTCTACGCAAGAATGCGTAGTATACTATTTGAGTGAAGTATGCGAATGGATTCTTCGACTTAGTTGGATTGAAATTATCAGCATACATGACGCAGTTCTCGATTGCGTCTGATATCATTTCATCCCTGAAAGAATACGACAGAAAGTTGGGTTTATGTGAGAGGTTCTCTGCAATTTTCATAAAGCAGCTACCAACGTAGTTAGGCAGTTTAGGCTTAGGAAGATCTTCCTTCTTAGCAAGCCTAACTGCCTTCCTGTATGCTACCATTTCACTTAGGAACTGTGTGTTGTCGATGTAGTGTTTTTTTGCCATAATAACTTGACTAGTCCTCAATCAATTTGTATAATGTCTGTGTCGTGTTTCAGTAAGTATTACTCTAAGAATACTATAAGATACTTTAGTGAACAGGCTTATTCTTCTTGTCGATCAACGCTTCTACAATCGACACTACCTTATCCTTCTTAGAATCTTCTCCAGTAGGCTTCTTTACAGAAGTCTTAGACTGAATCAGATCCAAATTGAAAAAGTAATCACTCATTTCAATATACTCAGACTTGAAGGATTCTAGTACAGTACCACAGAAAACAACATCTTTCTTGTCGAAAGACACGACCTGATCCTGTACAATTGTAGGTGGTAGATACTCTCTGGAATTTAGAAGCTGCTTACCATCTTCAAACATATTCACCACGAATAGCAATACTGGACGAGAGCAGATGTATTTAGTCTTACTCTCATGGACATAAGCGATGATTTCGTCGCTGTTCTTTAGACGGATATATCTGATTGTTTCTGGATTCATTTGATACTCACATTGTGGATTTTGAACTTGAACCGTTCTTCGCTATACATACCAACTCTTTCTTCATAGTGTTTGATTGTGTAATTGGTATATGACTTATAGCGTAGATCATCTGCAATATCATACAATACTGCACTATCTTTATTGTCTCCTAATCTAAGACCTCTGCCTATCGACTGAAGGGTTCGAACCCTACTCTTAGTTGGAGATGCAAATATTACATTGTGCAGATTTCTTATGTTGATTCCTGTAGAGAATGTCCCATAAGATGCCACGATAATTGCATCGTTTTCTTTTTCTGTGATAAGTCTAACTGACTCACGGTCATCGACATCAGTATCACCATGAACGAAGAATACCTTTCTATTATACACTTTTTCTTCAATTAGATCAAATAGAACTTTGCCGTGCTTCTCTACATATGTATATAGAATCAGACTATTTCCTTTCAGGTTCACAACAAGATCGCGTATGAAGTTGTTTCTGCTTTCGTTCGATACCAAGAATTCCATCTCATCCTGATATGAGACTCCCTTCATGGTTTTGCAGACCTCGTCTGGATATTTCAGTACGATACACTTGATGTTGAAATCAGCTATATGCTTTTTGTCCATCAATTCTTTCGTACTGACGATTTTCTTAGATGGACCGAAAAGCCCCTCTAGCACTAGTTTGTTCACTTTAGAACCATCTAGCGTACCAGTAGTTCCTATGCGATAGTCACAATTTATCAGTTTCGTCATTATGTCGGTTAGTGACTTTGCTTTGAATGTGTGCGCCTCATCACCTATGACGAAATCGAACTGCGCGAAATATTTTTTTGGCAAATCGTAGATAGACTGCCATGTTGAAATAGTAATAGGGCTAGTAGGTGCTTTGTCTAGACCTCCATAGATCTTATGGCAATACTTTTCTACGTCTAGCCCATACGATTTGAAATCGCTATACATCTGTTCTACAAGTGAAATTGTAGGTACTATCAAAAGACCCTGCTTCTTACCCTTAGATAAGAGCCAAGTCATCATCATATAGATCATCAGAGATTTGCCTGATGCAGTTGGAGATACTACTACGCATCTTTTCTTAGTGAGTGCGTACATGTAAGCGAGTAGCTGATAGTCTCTTGGTTCCATTGGAAGATTGAGTTTCTTCACAAAGTCTAGAGTAGGCTCACCGAGTCCACTATCAAATAGATCTAATTTGTATTCGTAGTCATTAGACTTACAGAACTCTTCAACGTGGCGAGAAAGACCAGCATAGACCTTTCGTGTTCGAAAGTTGAACAATTTTATAGTTCCGTCCCAAAATTTGTTACGGAATTGAGGAGAAAAACTTGCTCCTGGAACTTCGAACGTAAAGAACTGCTGTAATTCCATTGCTATAGAATCTTCACATTCTACATGAATATAGCTATTGTCTATTTGTCGTATCTGTACTGCCAAGGCTTGACCCTCTTCATTCTATCTGAACGAACTTTAGACTCTTTTAGTGCCGCATTCCTTATCTTTGCCCTAACTTCAGGTCTTTTGGACGGATTTTTATCGCCTTTACTACCACATTTAGAGTGATCTCTAACATCCATCTTTCCACTATCCCATGCTTTTTTGATAGCGGCACCACGTTTTGTTACATCAGCCTTAGATCCGAACTCTTTCTGCTTGGCTGGATCGTTGAAGATGCACTTACATCTACCGTAAGTCCATCCATCTTCTATGGTACAATCTTTCTCTACTAGTCTATCTAGCGTTCCGTTTGTAACCCATCTTTTACCTGCTGTTGTAGATCCGCCACCAGCTGAGATGGCTAATTCAGCATCTTCAGGAATCTTACTCAATTCCTGATCGCTTATAGATGGATTTTCTTCAAATGATATCTCTAGTGTTTCGCATAGAGACCATGCTGGCACTCCTGTTTAGTGTTAGAGCAGGTGGATATTCCCGTATCGTGACCTGCATCTCTATTTATACAACTTCAATATTGACCATTTTGGAATCTAGACCAAGCCATAAATTCCTTCAACTGCCAGGTACGATTATTCAGTTCCTTCATAACGTTCTGGCAATAATTTGCGGCTTCTTCGTGATAAATTTTCTTACGTTGAAGGTCAGTAATATCTATGTCGCCGTCCAGATACGTTGTGATGTCGGACTTTAGGATGAATGGAAATGGTACCCATCCATGTTCCTTGAGTTCTTCATTGTCCATCTTACCTGAGTAGTATGCCCACTTCAACTTTCGAAGCTTTTGCAATTCTACATTTGCACGTTTGGATGCGAGATTGTGGAGCGTTAGGTACTTGTTGTACTTATTGTGTAGAGCAGGAATACGGAGAATTTCTGTTCCTGGGTTAGTATCATCAATCACAGAGTCTTTGTTCCAAGACTCCATAATTTCAGTTAGAGATGGCGCTTCAAGCTTGCTCATAATTCACTTTGATAGTTAGACACTAGCACAGTATAGCACTGTATCATATGTTTGTCAAAGTCTTTCTATGTTGTAGTATGAAAATCTGAACGATGATGTTGCGGTAATGATATTCTCAGCACTATCCATAGAACTAAACTGAAGACCATCTAGTGAGATAGGAAATACATCCTTCAAGTGAATTCTTATGTGTGGATTATTTTTGTTGGTATAGATAGAAACCGTCGCATCTGAGAACTGCGGAAATCCTCTAGGACTCTTAGATCTTGATATTGTGTTTGGATTTAGAAGATCCAAGTCTCTGTACTCTTTGAAGTCTGTTGGGAATGTCATTCCTCTGATCCAGTCGTGGATTTCTTGCCACGCCCTCAAATCTTCATCGACAAGAAACGATACTGTCAGAGGATCATATATCAGCTTTTCGCCAGGTGAGTATAAATCGATGAATGGTGTATTACGAGGCACTTCAGTAAGAGACACGCCAGGCAATGTTGCAGTCTGACAGAAAAACGTTACATTAGGCAGTCTATTGAATACTAGTCTAAACTTAGTAGACTGCATCAAATCTTTTACTGTTGGATTTCTAGTTAGTGCTGACATTGATTCACCTCTCTGCTTTATTTAGCTGAAATAAAAAAGGGAGGTTCTTAAAGAACCTCCCTTGAGTCACTTAGTTATTATTATTATTCGTTCAGCTATTAGCCTACTAGATTATCAACGCGGAACTTGCGATAGTATACGTTTGTTCCGTTGGTGATTGTACCCGAAGTTGCTCCACCACCAGTCGAGAATGGATTTGCTACTAGACCGTAACGGGTCTTGAAGCCAATCTTAGGCTGGAAGGTAGCTGGATCGGTTGCACGTACCATCTGTAGAGGAACGTATGGGCAATAGAAGATACCAGCGTCATATGGTGTTGCGCCCTTGTAGCCAACAACAACGTAATCCGAACCCGTTACCGAGTATGGATCAACATAGACCTTGATACGACCGAATAGAACACCAGCGAAGGTGTTACCGGTGTCATCAACGGTTAGGTTTGTGTTGTTAGATAGAGCCGAGTTGTAGTCTAGAAGTCCGGTCATTGCTAGAGCCGATGCTACGTCTGTTGAGACGATTAGCATGTTGCCCTTGCCACGACGGGTATCCTTAGCAATCTTGTTGCTTGCGCGTTCGATTGCGAATAGAAGACCCTTGAACTTTTCAACTGCCCAACGACCAGATGTATCTGATGTCGAGTTCAAGTTGAATGTAGCAGTTGACGTACCAGTGTAGCCAACGTTTGCAGTTGCATAGATCGTGCGAATTACTTCGCGGTTGATTTCTGCAAGAATTTCAGTCGAAAGAATGTTCGACAGTTCCGATTCTGCATCTAGACCATGGATTGCCTTTAGGTCTTGTGCTAGTTCTAGCGAATACTCTGCCTTTAGGGCGCGAGTCTTAGCTGTAACTGACACACGATCAATGGTGAAACCCATTTCGTTTAGAGTTGTTGCGCCACCAAAGTCTTCACCAGCAGATGTGGTCACTGGAGTACCAGTGTTAGCTAGAACGAACGCAGCATTACCGAACGGATCGTTGTTCTGGTGCGAACCAGTACCAGAGAATGCAGTGTTAGCTTCGTTGTAGAATGCTTCCGTGCCTGACGATGGATTGCCGTACTTGGTGCGCATTGCAAAGATCAGTCCAGTTGGACCGGTCATTGGCTGCACGCCGCAAACGTCATATGCCATTAGGTTAGGTAGCGAACGACGAACTAGACCAATTAGAATTGGATCAAAGCCCTTGATGTTACCTTCGCCGCCGACAACTGGGGACATACCGCCACCAACAGCATTAGCTGGTGTAGTTTCCCATAGCTTGCCCATAGCAGCAGCTTCTTCGCGTAGTGCCTTCTCTTGGTTCTCAAGAACAAGAGCAGTTACCGAACGCTTGTGTGGATCGCTGATCTTTGGTAGATCAGGATGGTCCAGAACAGGACCCCACTTGTTTACATGTGTTTCTGATAGATACATTTGATTACCTTCCTTTAGATTTTAGGTAGTTGCTTAGTGATCGCATTGACGTAGAAATCCATGACTGGATCCTTCGGTGCATTTGCAGATGCTTCGTCGGTTGTTTCAACAACAACTTCTGGCGCAGCATTCTTGATCTTGCCCGATGGGAAATAGTTTTCACGGATCGTATTCAGTTTCTCAGTATACTCACCATCTGAGGTGAACTCTACGCCCTCTGCGAGCGACTTGATCTTCGAAACTTGTACTTCGGTCAGACCTTCACAGATCTTACGAAGAATTTCTGTTGCCTTGGCTTCGTTCAATGCCTTTGTAGTTGCAGCTAGAACTTCAGCTTGTTCAGAAAGCTTCTCTTCGGCGGCAAGTACAGCAGCAGCCATTTCTTCTACAACGTCTGCCTTATCTTCTGGCACTTCGATGTAGTGTTCGGCAAATAGTGTCTTTAGACCATTGATGAAGTCTTCGGTGATTTCTACCTTTAGACCAGTCTCAATAGCTAGTTGGTTTTCTTCCATCCAAGCTTCCACAACATGATTCAAGTAGCCATCTACTTGTTCTGTTAGATCTTCTTGGATCGATTCGATTGAATCTTCTAGAATCTTTTCGTTTTCGGCTACAACTTGAGCAGCGATAGCTTCTACACGCGAACGTACAGCAGCTTCGAATATAGTTGTTGCCTTGGTGCGGAACTCTTCAGATAGCGATTCGCCATTGAAAAGTGCATCCACGTCTTCCTGACAAGATGCCATATTATTCTGCACAAGATCCTTGATTGCATTAGCGCGAGCTTCTGCAATTTGTTCTTGAGTTAGCTGAGGAGCAGATTCTTCTTCATCAGAATCTTCATCAGTTTCTTCGTCAATCTGCTCTGCTTCGGCAACTAGTTCAGCTAGTTCTTCTTCCGAAAGCGAGTCCAGATACTCTTCGATTTCTTCTTCTGTTAGAGATACTTCAGATTCTTCATCCGACTCATCTTCCATAACTACTTCTGTGCCTGGCTGTACATATGAATGTGCCTTCACAGACTTTGGATCGCCCTTAGCAGCTGGAGGTGGATTCTGAGAAATAGATGCAGAAGCCTTAGCTCCTGGATTGTCTAGTTGGTTGCCATCGGCATCTTCACTAGTAGCATCTTCAATTTCTGCATCGATCTTCTTAGGTGCATCTTTCGGTGCTCCTAGTGATGTGTTTAGAATCTCAGCAGCAGATTCAGCAAGTGTCTTACTCATTGGATAACTCCTATTACGGTTATTTTATTTATACAAATTAGATTTTTGAGAGGAAATTTTCAAAGATCTTGAGTGAGATCTCTTCAATTTGCTTCGACTTTGCCTTCTGCATTTCTTCGTAGTATGCGTTGATATTGACTTCTTTTACGATGCCGTTATCCCATACCCACTCTTTACCTTCCATGATACCTTGTACAAAGGCACCTGGTGCAGAAGGATCAGCCACGATATCTGCCGCTGTAGCTAGATAATAGTCATCTTGCACCACGTTTACACCATTCACTTCTTTGAGTGAACCCATGCCACGTGATGATACACCTAGAGAAGCACCGCCCTCCATTAGAGCCTTTGCGATCTTACCCATAGGTGTTTCAAGAATTTTTGCCTTACCAACAAAGACGTTACCCTCTTGTTTCAGGCTAGTTACTAGATGCGATACGCGATCTAGATTGATATTGACTGAATCTGGATGATTCAGTTCACCGAATGCTCTGTTGTTTTTGATATACTCTTCGTTGTATCTATTCACTTCTCTAGCTAGAGTATCACTCTTATAGATACGCCCATTGCGATTCTTGGTTTCAGCAACCAAGAATGGACCAGTGATGTATAGATTCTTGACACCGTTCTTTTCTTCAACGATGACCTTTACATCTTCTACTGCTTCTGAGATTAGTTTCATTTTAGAGCCTTATCCTTTTAGGTCTGGATGATTTGTTTGTAGTTTACGTTTTGTGTAACCCACTCTCAACTTATGACCTAACCCGTGAGCATATGAGCTATAAGTCATTGTTTTCATGTGCCCACCATCTTTAGAGATGTAATGATGATGAGTCTCAACATCATCACCCCATCCATCACGTTCTTCGGAGTGGGAATACTTGTACCCAGCCTTTAGCATATTAGCGTGATGGTCTAGAACTAGTTTCTTGTTCTTAGCTATACCAGCTGCGTTGTTTTCGTCTGACTTCGCTTTAGGTGCTTTAGTTTCTTCATAGAGTTGTTTGAAAGATTTCATTTTAGAGTCCTAGTGATGCTCTTTTACGGAGTGATCTTTTACGCTTTATCATAGCGCGAGCCATTTTTGCTTTGCGCTTGATCTTACCTTTTCTCGCACCACGCTTTCTATCTAGCTTTTCTTTTGCAGACATGCGTGTTAGTTTGCCACCGCGCATTGTGTATCCCTTTACATTGGATACTTTCTTTCTACGCTGAACTTTGCCATTACGAACGCGAGCCTTTACGACTTTTATTCTAGCTTCATCTAGTTCTACACCAATGCAAGACTTGAGCATATCTAGCTTTTCGGAAAGAATTGCATTTAGCGCATCTTTTACTTCAACCATTTTTTGCTCCAGTGATTGGAGTTTCACTACTCATCTTTGATAGTCCGTAAGGAATAGTGAAAACCAGATTATACTTATCGTTCGTGTAGAGAGCAACTCTTCTGCCATCTGGGAAAATCCTGATACCTCTGCGACGTAACACCAGCATGGGAGCTGGTGATGTCTCTGGAGTATCAGGATTCAATGACTCTCTAAGTTCTTTGAACTTCATTTTTACTTCTTCAGTGCCTTGTTGCGAACTGCAGCCGATACATTTTGAAGCCCGCCAGTCTGACCCAGATAATCAATCAGAGTGTTATTCTGATTCATATTTAGTCTACGACCAGCTAGATGCGCCTTGATAGCGTTCATCACTTTAGACTTATCCGATGAAGCGACGCCCATTCTTTGAAGATTTGTATTGTGCATAGATAGTTGCTTTTGATTGGCAGAAGAGGAACCTGGTTCTAGTGCTTCCATCATTCTATTCAGATGCTTCATTCTATTCAGATGCTTCGTGAATAGAGCGTGATCTGCTTTCGATAGTCTGTTTTTGCTACCTGCGTTTTTTGTTGTAGAATCTTCTAGTGTACTGATGTGAGATTCCAATGCTCTTTTTAGCTTTCTTGCAACTTCTAATCTCTTTTTATGTGCAGAAAAATCTTCAGGATGATTGGTTTTCCAATTTGCCAAATTTTCTTTTCTTTTATTTTTTGCTGTAGTTTTTCTCTGATACTCTCTTTCATTTTCATTAGCTTCTCTGGAAGCTATCTGATTATCCCTGTATGATGCTTCATCGATCTGCTCGACTTCTTCAGTAGCAAAACGCTTGAGAAATGATGCTTTCATATCAGCAGTTCTTTTATTCTCTTGCTTCGTGTTTTTGATCTTCGTGCCATAAGAGTATTCTTTTTCGGCATCTTCTTTCTCTGCCTTAGCATACTTCTTAGCAGTCTTTTCGAACTCAGCAGATTCGTCTATCATAATCTCAGATGCAAGTTCAACCTTGCGAACTTCAAGAGCATCCGATAGCTTTTCTGCCATGAGATTGATGAATACATCATTCACTGTGTCTTGTTCTTCTACCATGATCGATTCTAGAAGTTCTTTGGAATTCATTGAGATTCTCCGAGCAATTACTGTTGTGTATTATTTAGCGAACTAGCTGGTGTTGCAGCCGCTTGTTGTGCTGTTTGAGCAAGAGCGATGCGTGTCATCATTTCTTGTTCCTGTTCTATTTCTGCCTGCATAGTTTCGATTTCTTCTTCAGTCAGATGTAGAATATTCTTACGAACCCACTGCATCGAATAGTATGTTCCAACATACGGTACGACACTATTTAGAATAAGTACGCGATTAGCAATTAGTTCTGCGTCCTTAAGTTCTGCGAAGTTGTTATCTTCCATGAAGTCATAGTGGATGTACTCTTTGATTTCATCCCACTCTTCAACGGAAGCAATGCCCTTTAGAGCAAGCTGGCGCTTCATCAATTCATCAAATAGAGTGCTAAACTTATTGCGAAGCTTCTCAACAAACTTGTTGAACTTCAGTTCGTCTCTAGTGATTTCATTCGAACGCCCTAGTGTGAATCCCTGAGCAGATTCTAGTCTAGACACAGGTACATTCAGAGCCTTGTATAGCTTCTGCTCGAAATACTTTACGTCAGTCAGTTCGCCTAGGTTCTGACCAGCTGGTAGAGTAGTGATTTCAGTATTCTTACCTTCACCACGTCTAGGAATCCAGAAGTCCTCGATCATTGAAGTAAACTTGCGATCATCACGGACTTCACCAGTTCCGCTGTCGTATACGACCTTATTGCGGAACTTGGTCATAATGTCTTGCATATACTGATCTGCTTTCATCTTAGGCAGATTACCAACATCAACGTAGAATACTCTACGTTCTGGTGCGCGAGATAGTCTATACACAACAATAGCATCTTCGATCATTCGAAGCTGATTGATTGGTTTGATTGCCTTATGCAGATAAGATAGAACCATGTTGCGTGATGCGTCCATTAGACCTGAGTTGATATTCACAACAGAGTCCAATGAAATCTTTACGGCAGCGTCTACAGGGCTAGACATTACCATGTTGCTTTGTGACATCGATTTCTCGTTGTACACATAGAATTCTTGAGTTCCCTTCACAAATTCGATGCCAGTTCTAGGATCTTTTTCCTTTACAACTGTGCGTACTTTGCGAATCTTTCTAGGATCTAGAAAGACTAGACCTTGAATGCCTAGCTTAGGATTCTTTTCATCAATTTGAACCTGGTAGAATAGTCTACCATCAACATACCAGCGACGGAAAATATCAGCGCCAGCATTGTCGAAGTCTAGCATACGAAGAACTCCCTTGAATTCTTCGCGGATCATGTTCTTTATGTCATCAGTTTGCTGAAGATCATCTAAGATAATCTGAACTGATTTACCATCTTCGTCTCTAACGATTGCTTCGTTGACGATATCATCGATAGCTTGCTCACACTCGGGCTGCATCGACATAGTACGATAACGAGAAATTAGTTCATTCTCGTTCTTGAATGCAGTCTCTAGGTTGAGATACGTGCCATAGTAGCCACCGAGACTAGATGCATTGATTGTAAATGCACCATCGTCGGTCTGCGGGACGGCAATAGAAGGCTTTTGCTCAGGAGCAAGCCCCTTCTTCTTTACGATTTCCCAGCCAAATAGATTTATTCCAGCCATGTATTACTCCATATCAAAGAAAAGAGAGGGAGGATTACTCCCTCTCTACTTATATCACAATTTACGCAGGATTTGCGATTGAAGTATCTTGAGTTACCCAATACTGATACGATAGAGTAACCGAGAATTCTTCGATAGAATCATTCGAACCCCAATCTAGGTCGACAGCAGCGATGTCTGATGGGAACAGACCCGTAAACTTGTACGACTTGATAGGAATTCCGCCCATCTTACTATACTGATAAACACTTGCATCGACTGCATAAGTGTTTGCGCCAGTTGACGATGGTGCTTCACGAAGATTGCTAACGTTTCCGTTGATGCCACGATGCCATCTTTCGAATGCATTGCGGATAGTGAAATCTTCGTCGTTGATGATTGTTACTGACCATTCTGCGAATGTTCTATTACCAGCAACCTTTACCTGACGTCCGAAGTATGGTACTTCTACTACACCCATTGTTGATCCTGGAAGCTGTGCAGTCTTACACATGAAACGTGCTTGACTGCCAGCTAGAGGACCTAGTTCAACATAGTCTGGGAAACGTAGGAACACTTCGAACAGATTAGGACGTGCTCCATCGTATCTTAGTGTTGATCTGAATTGGTCTACATTAAATGCCATTTGATAAACTCCTTATCCTAATCTATTTATTAGAACTTGCCTACGATTTCTTCAAAGGCAACTCCAGTACGAACAGCAACAAAGTTCAACTGGATAAAGTTGATGCTCTTAGCTGGCTTAATGTAAATGTCGCCTACAAACTCATTACGGTCGATAACTTCTGCTGTGTTATTCGTTGAATCACACACAACGCGATAGTCATAGATACCACGACGACCTTGTACAGTTCTTAGGAAAGGCTCAACTAGATTTACAAACTGTGCGCGAGTGAATTCATCATTGAATTCGAATAGGCTCGACTTAGCTGCCTTGGAGATTGACTTCTCAAGAACAATGAACAGTCTACGAACATTGATACGGTCGAATGCTGATGGACGTCCAAGAAGAGTCTTATCGCCAAACAGATATGTGCCTTCACCTGGTGAAGATACAACTGGATTTACACCAGCCTTGTATAGTGTATCGCGGTTCGACTTGTTTGGATTGTACGATAGCTTGATTACGTTCTTGATCTGACCGCGAGTTAGACCCGCTGGTGAGAACCAAGGATCACGGTCATTATCAGTACGAGCGCAAAGACCTGCAATGTCTCCGTTTAGAGGCATCCAGCGGTAGATATCATTATACTTATCATACTGATACTTCCAGCCGCTGTCCATCACAGCATACGAAGATGACTTGTTTAGAGCAACGTTACGATAGTTTGTAATATCGGTAGATGCTGTAGCAGATGTCGTATTTGCAAGGGTTGGCGAAACGAACACTACGCAATCTCTTCTGCCTTCTACTAGATCAACAGCGTGACCTGCAACTGCTGCGCTATGTGCAGCGGTTAGAAGTAGGGAGATGTCGATGTTTTCAACGTCAGAGAACAGATCGTATGCTGTGTTTAGAGCAGAATCTGGTACTGACTGATCTGTACCACCCACAAATGAGAATGCTGTGTCATTTCCAGCAGTTTGTGTGAAGATGTGAGTTGTATTAGCTGCAACGTCCCAAGTAGTAGTTGCGCCAGCAGCATCTTCTGGTGTACCCGACCATAGGATATACTTCGAATTACGAAGAATGTAGTTCTTGTAATAGATGCTCTGTCCAGTTTCGTCCTTGGCATTTGTAGCCTTAGATAGACCAGTGAACTTTTCTAGAACTGTTCCTGGAGAACCAGTGAACTTGCCGTCCTCATCGATAACAACTAGATGTAGTTCGTCATTAGCCGCTGCGTTGAAATTCACAGAGACGAAATGTGAAGTGCCTGGCTTGTTGTCGAATAGTGACGAATATGCCCAGCTATTCCATAGAGTGGTGTTGCTATTAGCAAACAACTCTACCTTTAGAGAGTTGCCCATAGATCCTGGGTATCTAGCAGCAAACATGGTGTTTACTACACCAGATGTATATACTGTGCTAGTTTCGTATGCTGCTTCATTCTTGATCTGAGTGGTGTTGCCAGCAAATAGATCCTGAGAAGCGAGAGGAGCAAATGCATTATACGAAGTTGTATTTGCTGCTCTACAAACTCTTAGATCATTTGAATATGCTAGGAAGTTTGCAGCAGTGAAGAACGACGTTGCTGTATTTGTGTCTGGACGACCATAGTTGCTTACTAGCTCCAGTTCATTCGAAATCTGACGAATTTCGTTTACAGGACCCCACTGAAAAACGCCAGCAATGGCGCCAGTGGATGATGAGATTGCTGGAACGACTGTGGTTAGATCAACTTCTGAAGTGTTCACGCCTGGTGATACTTGAAATGCCATTTGTATACTCCTGTTATAAGGAACTGAAAAATCTTATTGTATTTAGTCTTTCTAGAATTTGACTATATCCCAAACCGAACCATCTGCCACGAATCTAGTATCTTCAAGTGGATCACCGCGAATTGGAGAAGGTAACATATCATCCTCGATCAACTTCATCTGGTCTCTATACAACTTATCCTTGATATTTGTGTCGCATAAGTCTGCAAAAAACGTCTGATTAGTCATCCAGGAAAATAATACTAGGCACATTACCAGATCATCGTGCGATCCCGCATCTGCTTCGTATGTATTTCCTTTATTTATAAAAGTAGCCAGTTCACGAATAACATCATAATCCTGAATCGAAATCTTGTGTGATTCAATGATGTTCTTCATTAGGCTGCAGCCAAGTCTCTTTACGGACTTCGTGGTTCTGATTCCTCGATTAAATTTACCCGCTGACGCCCATGATAGGGTGATCTTCTTATCCTTCTCCACCGTAGACAGGATATTCTCATACTCAAATTCATCGAAGAGGATATCGGAGATTTGCTGTCCATTGTCGTTGATTTCTACCAGGACATACGCTTCATTGTAGTATTTTGCTATCCTTTGGATTATGGCTGGATAGTTGATTGGAGATATGTCGTTATCTTTATATGTGCAGACAAGTCTATACGGAACATCGGTGACATCTATTACGGTGAAGGCGGAATAGTCCATTCCCTTGCCTCTAGAGGTGTCTACCGTCATTATGTATCTGTGTCTCGACGTTGGTTCTTCATGGATACTTAGCCCAGTAACTCCTGCGTCAGTCTTGGGAGTCTTGAACGTCAATTGCTTTAGTACCCTACCAGATATTAGAGTGCCAACAGATCCAAGGAACTCACATTCCATTTCCTGCTGGAACTTCTCTTCTCCTAGGACTTTGCGCTGATCTTCAGCCCAAGAATCATCTCTTCCAGGAACTTGACGCCAATTAGCTTCGATTGCTCTGAATCCACTTCTATTCTCAATAGCATCTGTCCACATTCTATAGAAGTGGTTCATGCCATTAGGCGTAGAACTGATTAGGACTTTAGACTGAGTACCAGAAGAAATCGTTGGATAAACAGATGTGAAGAACTCATCTGCGATATTAGTTGGTACGAACGCGAACTCGTCCAGATATAGAAGCGAGATAGAGAAACCACGAATAGCTGACGATGCAGTAGACGTAGCCATGATACGGCAGTTGTTTTCAAGTTCGATGTCACCTTTGTTCCAAGTCTTTACACCCTGTTGAAGCCACAGAGGGAGTGCTTCATACGCAATCTTGATTCTTGATAGAATTTCACGCGCTGTGGGAGCTTTGTTAGCTAGAATAGCTACTGTCTTATCGGTATTGAATAGAACATACCATAAAACGTATCCGACAATCATCGTTGTTTTACCAACCTGACGACCAGCTTTTACTATGACTCTACGATTTGTGTTGATTTCCTCAATAGCCTGTCTCTGGAAATCATACAGGTCGATGTTCACAAATCCACGATCTAGTGTAATGACCTTCACATAGTTCTGAATGAAGTATGTTGGGTCCTGAGAACATTTGATGAATTCAGCTACCTTAGCATCATCCATCTTCTGGACAACACCAATCCTCTTCAGGTGCGGGTTGCCTAGGTAATGCTTTATCTTCTCAATTATTTCCATTCTTTATCTGCTTTAGTAAATCGGCAGCACTTCCAACGAATACTGCCTTATCAACATTAACTGTTTGTTTCGGTGCTGCTGGCGCTTCACCTGTCAAATCTTTCTTTTGCTTCTGGAGCAATAGGAGTTTATCAGTCATATCAGCTAGATTTTTCATCAAAGTAGCTGCGACTTCATACGCTCTAGGATGCTGCGATTCCTTTGCTACTTCTAGAATACCATCTAACGCAAGACCACCCTTCTCTAGTAGGTCGTGGTAATTTCTACGAGAATAGTCGAAGTCTTCCTCTACTGAAACACTACCAGTAGGAACCATTGGAAGTGTTTCTTTAGTTTGGTCTACTTCATTCGCTGGTATAAATTCAGTTTCTAGAATCGAGTCTAGAGTTTTATTAGTTTCAATCATACATACTCTATTATAGTTGTGCTGAACCCGAACGCATCATTCGCATTTGCCGTAAGTGGAATTGGCGTAACTTCTATGTTGATTAGTTGATTTGTCACAACAGAGAATGACTTGACATTATATCTAGCGCCAGTGGAAGCGCCTGTCAGATATGTATTATATCTCAGTTCTCCATTATAGTCGCTCACGATCATGCGATTCGTTTCTTCGTTGAAACTATACACAAAAGCCTTCATCGTAGCTTCATTTGGCTTTTCACCTTGATACACAACTTCATCTTGCTTAAATTTGATTCCGTTGTTATCATTTGACCAGAAGATGAGTTCCTTAGATGATGAGTCTGCTATGATGTCGTTGAATACATTTGCAGTAGACTTTGTGATGATCTTGTCCTCATATGGTGGACCGAACAGATATCCTTTGACAGTGAAATTCATAGTCCAAACTAGTGTTCTAGTAGACTCAGAATCACCCTCATACGAATCATCGTATGTGATGCTATTGAAAACGATCGGTATATCAAGTTTTAGATTATCCATTCCAAGAAAATCTATTGTCATAGTGTAGTCTGGATTGAAATAAGGTAGTATCTGCTCTACGATCTGCATTCCATCTTCGGTATTGCGAACAAAGATGTTTACGTTGAAATCGAAGTTGTACGGAGTCATCTTGATACGTCTAGCCATACCAGCTGACGTACCCTCAGAGAAATTGTCAATATGCGAAGATATCTTTCTCAAAGGATCGTAAGTAATACCATTCATGTCGAATGACATTCTGGGTAGAATGATCTGAGTCTGCTTAGTCAGTTCAGGATCTTCTGTGATTCTCTTATAGAATTTTTCCTTCGATGCGTATGCCAAAGGAACAACGATCCTCTCAACTTCAGTTACACCATCTGTAGCGTATCTGAACATCTTTAGGTTGTTGAATATATTTCCAAAAGAAACAACTAGCTTTCTAACTGTTCTATGGTAAAAGTGTTGATTGCTTAACATCAGCTAACCTCACCAAAAGGATTCTTCTCGCTGAAATCAAGAATTGCAATTGCTTCTTCTTCCAGCTGTACGTTATCTGAGAATCTATCTGGCGTAGAATCTTCTTGTTCATTCATAAATGTAATTGTACCAGTTGCTCCAGATGTGACGCCATGAATATCTGCTAGAGTAAATTGACCTCTAATGTGTCTTACTCTCAGCGCATTGTTTGGTCTATCATATTCTGCGACAATACATCTAGCTGTTGATGTCTGGAGAGAACTGCCCTGATAAATGACTTCACCACGTTCGAATGAGATACCCGTATTGGTAACTTCTAGAGTGATAGATTGTGCAAGTCCATCCACAATATCATCTATTTCAGATACACCAGTGTTCATAAACTCGCCGTTGTATTTGAATGCCTCAACAGACATTACATACATGTATGGATTTCTGGAGTCTCTACCCAACTGAAAGAAGTTTCTCTCTTCTTCTACGAATCTGATTTCCATTAGTTTCATCTGTACAGGTAAATACAGAAGATCACCTTCTTTTGGTAGATTACGAAGAGTTCTAGGAACCAACTTCTCAAATGTTCTTCTTGCGACTGCTAGTTTTGCTGATTCATCTACCTGTAGACCAAACTTAGAGAAAAATTCCTTGTTTCCACCATAGTCTTGGAACGTCTCTAGATAGCAGTCTAGTTTGATTGCCCTATCGAAATATTTCACAGGATCATCTCCGAATAGTTCGTCAAGATGATCGTATGATGTCCTTGGTATATACCAAATATCTATACCATGATTGCGAATAGACTCAATGGTAAGATCTTCTAGTAGCCATTGTTCTCTAGTAGCATTCTGGTTGTTGAAGTATGGTGAAGTTGGCATGGTTTATCCCACTAAGAATCCAGGCGGTTCTTCGTATGTATTGCGTAATACTTCTTCTAGTCGAATGATATCTGCCGATGCATCTGCATAGATTTTTTCGCCATTGATGACGATACCACCAGGCAATGTGTAGTTTGCATACTTCGTTAGATTAGATCCCCATTGCTTTTTGATTAGCTGAGTACCATACTCTTTCAGCCATGAGTCATTGAATACGTTACCATACTGCTCAGGATTCAACACTTCTAGACATTCTATGATGATAAAATTGTTCTTCGGTACTTCTTGAGCATCCCAATTCATATCAACATAAAGTCTGTTGTGCTTCTTATTGAATCTAACTGGATTCTCGCCAGTGAGAATCATTTCTAGCATACGGATATGACTTCTAGCAATCCAATAATGCTGATATGAAGATGATGTGAACTCATATAGTTCATTCAATCTTAGTTGGTAGTTTAGATCGAATATGTTGAAGTTCGAACCGTTGTTCGATACAGCAGAACTTGTTATTGGCAATACTCTAGATACACCAATAATTGTATCTGGCAAACTCAAGTACCTATTCGCATAATCACTCTCTGTTATCATGTACTTTAGATATTGCTTTTCTGTACCATCGTAATGATACTCAGCAAACTTCTGTAGCGCATCGTCCACTCTATCTTCTATCTGGTCGTCATCGACATTGATATCAATGACTGGAAAGCCTAGCTGACGTAAACAGTAGTCCTTGAATTCTACTCTAGTTGTTGGTGTAGCCATTTATAACTCCGTTACTGATACAGCCAGTCAAACACATACTCTAATCCAGATATTCCTGGAAATCCGCCACTAACGTTAGCGATAGTTATTTGAACTGAACCACTTGAATCTAACGTATACGGAACATCTATCTTGATGATGCCAGTCAAGGCACCACCCATATAACCGCTTATCTGATAGTTTATTCCATTACAAGTTATCTGCGATGTTCTGTTATTTTTTGTATTATATGTCACATACAGAGTACCAGATTTATTTGCGTATGATGCACCTAGAGTCAGAGTTGCAGTCCATGATGTTGTTGAGTGATATAGATACTGCTTTTGAATGTGATCGTGTTCCCAACCAACTGTCCATTCACCAGCGTTACCTCTAGCAGTAGTTCCCCAAGCATTTGCGGTATGCGTGAAAGTAGCACCTGATATCACATTACCTTCTCTATCTATGACTGAAGTGATTGTAGGAGTGCCTGTATTTGCTAGATTGATTCCGCCATAGTTTTTATATGCGTTGGATCCGTGAGCACCAAAGATAACAGAGTTTCTTCTAGTCATCTTAGGAACAGATGCAAATAGTCTCAGTTGAGTGGATGTGTATGATCTAATACCAGTCATACCAGCTTGACCTGGGTGGGTGTTATCTGTCAAGAACCATTCATTGACGCCAGTTGTTGGATAAGCAGCTTGGTTTCTACCATAGAATGTGTGAAGATCGTATACTGGCGTAGGTACTCCGTTCACAAGTGGAACATAGTCTGGTGTTAGAGTACGCGCTAGAGGAATAATCAGATTGTCATTCCACTCTCTATAAAGGGCGGATGCTTGATATCTAGGATTGATAGACCCTAGAATAGGAACTCCACCCGCAGTCTGAATCTTCTGAACTATCTGCGTAATAGCAGTAGTCATTGAGTCCTTGAATGCTTGGTTCGCACTAGCGTAAGATGTACCACCGATGTTGTTCGAACCAATGTTGATGATGCATCCGACTTTTTTGCCCGCAGATGCCATAGTAGCAAGATTCATCGTTGTTATCGCGCCATTAGTTTGGTCGCGGAGAGTTTCGCAAGTCGCACCTGAAATTGCCAGATCTGTCAGAATAGGAAGATCGATACCAGCTGAACAATATTGTTGTCTAGCAGCATGCCCCTGGAATCCTAAGTTAGGATGTGAGATGAATGTATATGCTGTCGTTGAAGAACCAACTACGGCAAGATAGTCGAAGTTCTGATACACTAGACCTAGTGAATTATATGTCAACGCGCTCTTGTGGAACGTTCCAGCAGCAACGTGGTATGTTCCGGCATATTTTTGATACACACCCTGTATATTATTAGAGTATGTGCCGCCATTCTTGATGTAAATATCCATTAGGCAACTCTAATGTAGATTGTCCCGTTTGCTCTACCGTCAGCATCATCAGGAAACGCAGTCGAGACTACGATAATCTGAGAATTCGAATTACCTCCAACTAGTCCCACACCAGTGAAGAGTCCATTATTATCGACAAGCTGTGCTAGTGTCTTATTCTGAGTTATGAGTGTATTCGCATCTGTCGATGTGAACTTGTCTTTTATTGATTTATAGGTTGACATTATAGATCCTTACTTATCAAGTAGTAACCAGCCAGCAGTTGAGCCGAAGAACACTAGTCCAAATGCAGCATAGTTTACACTCACAGTCATATCTTCTGCTAAACCGCCAATATTATTGCCATTTCTTGCAATAGTGAAGTTGAATGTGGATGCTGTACCAATAGAATCCACAAATCTAATCTCATCGCCCTTTGTGGGTGATGCTGGCAGAGTAATGGTTCTTGCTGCTGATGTATCTACGAAATATTTTCCACCCGACGTTACTGTAACGTTAGATGTGATATCTGTCCAAGTTACTTTATCTACTTTTAGATTCAAAGCTGTTTGAGTAGCCGTAGACACAGGCTTATTGACATCACTAGTGTTATCTACGTTGCCTAGACCAATCATAGATTTCGTGATACCAGAAACAGTTCCTGTAAACGTCGGTGAAGCAATGTTAGCCTTTAGATCTAGTGCTGTTTGAGTAGCTGTAGACACAGGCTTATTAGTATCGCTGGTATTATCTACGTTTCCTAGACCAACCATAGATTTCGTGATGCCAGAAACAGTTCCAGTGAATGTAGGACTTGCGATGTTTGCTTTTAGATCTAGTGCTGTTTGAGTAGCTGTGGATACAGGCTTATTGGCATCACTAGTGTTATCGACGTTTCCTAAACCAACCATAGATTTTGTAATACCAGAAACAGTTCCAGTAAACGTCGGTGAAGCAATGTTTGCTCTCAAATCTATTTGAGCCTGAAATCCATCAATCTTCGTTTTATCTGCCGCGCTTAGGACACCAGCAGCAGATCCTGTTGCGGATTCGATGATTGCATCTGTGCCTGTATCACTTGCGACTGTGACAGATGATGCTGTATTAGCAACAGATAGATTAGTTGCACCTGAACCGCCGCTTCCAGTGACATCAACTGTTACAGCAGTACCACTATTTGTAGCAGTTACAGTTGCACCAGTGAAGTTGATGGAAGTAACTGATGCTGTTAGTTGTGTGCCTTCATCGCGGACGATGATGGAAGATCCAGATCCAGCAGGTCCTTGAACACCTTGAGTGCCGACAGATCCAGCAGATCCTTGAACACCTGTTCCAGTTGTTCCCTGTCTACCTTGAATACCTTGAGTTCCCTGCGAGCCAGTTGCACCTGTCGTACCTTGCGCACCAGTTCCACCGCCACCAGTTCCACCGCCCGCTGGTCCTTGAATGCCTTGAGTACCCTGAGTTCCCTGCGCACCAGTTCCTCCAGATGATCCTCCACTAGTGCCGCCAGCTACTTGTGGTGTAATGGTAACAATACCTTCGACAATTCTAGATGTGACACTACTAGGATTAGTCATCTTCACTTCATAGAGATATCTACCAGCCTTGATTGCGGCTGTCTGGCCCGATGTTAGGGCAAGCTGAAGTGAACCATTCGCAGCATCTAGAATAGTTGGTGTAAGAGTCGCTACTACAGATGTATTGAAGTATGACTTGCTAATCTGTGCGGTAAAAGAATATCCCGTGATATCTAGGGGTAAACCATCATCGCTAGTTAGATCCATGGTAGTCTGGAATGTTGTACCCTGGTCTATTGTTAGTTCTGCGTATGCCATGGAGATATTCTCTCGCTAGAGTTGAAATTATATTCTATTTAGTTTACTTGAAAGCTGGACCGCATGACCAAATAACGATTGTTTTTCTAATACCCCTCGTTACAGGTGAAACTCTATGTAGTCGATACGAGGGGAAAGCTGCTACTAATCCTCGTTTTCGTTCTACTTTGAGTGGAGTTGCTCTATCCATAATCTCAAGTTCACCTCCATCATAGTCTACTGGATCAGTTAGTTGGAGCACTACACTCAGTTTTCTTGGCACACCACCAGCCATAGCATCTAAGTGCCATGTGTAATGTCCATTTTCACTTGAATCGTATACTGTGTATTGAAAGTGCTCCACAAATCCGTAGATATCGAAATTGTAGAATTGACTGTTTAGCATTCTGGTGATATATGCCATCTTATCGTAGAACCAAGCGGTATCTGGTGTATTTTCGATCCATCCAATATTCGAAGATCTGTATGCTTCATCCACTCTACCAGACTCATCTGATCCTACCTGCGCTTTATCCTTTATCAGATTTGCGTCGCAATATGATTCGATTGCATTCAATTCTTCGTCTGTGAAGCCATCTTCCCAAGTAATATATGGTTCAACTTCAACATCTTTTTGAGGATTAGGATAAAATTTATAGTCTGACATATCATACCTTTTTGTTCTTTGGTAGCTTAGTGTGCATCTTGTCTCTATAGATCGATTCGTGGATCAGATCCCTAACTCCACGCAATCTATTAGATTCCATTTTTTCAGATTCATCGATTACACGTTCTCTATAATTGGGCAGTAGATTATCTTTTTTGATTGGAATAACTTGCATCAGGGGAGTACCAGCTTCAATTATGCCAGAGAAATTTGGCTGCAGGAAGAAGAATGGAAAATTGACATTCTCACGCTCATAGTATGGAGCATCAACTAGACCAGAGTAGCAAACAAATCTTGGTTCAATTCTATTGAGTGGAGGAATGAATAGAAGAGAATAGTCTGGTGGTGTCTTGATTCTCCAGTAGTTTAGAAACTTTATGGGTGGCTTATCTCCCAGAGGATTAGGACTCTTAGGTGCAGTTATCTGCTCTTTGCCGTGATTCTCCACCATAGGCTTATGGAAATTCCACTTGTATTCTACACCAGTCGCATCTTCATTTGATGTAAACTCTACATCAGCAGCAAGTGGAATAATGTATCCAACACTCAGAGCATCTAAGAACGGCATACATCTCTTGATAGTAGATGTTTTGAATCCCTTGTTGCCTAGTTTAGTTGGTAGAGCCTTGAACCAGTCTGGGATATCTTTCTTTGCGGGAAAGGGAGCAGGCATAATACCATAGTCCTCTTCCTCGCAAAGAAATTCAATAGTATCATCCTTGAATACGCTTCGAAACAATTTCTGTAGCATAATAAATCCAGTAGTAAAAACGACTGGTCTATTTATTGTCTTGCCCAGCTTACCTGAATCGATCCTCTACTAGGCGTTGTACCATCTCCAGCTGCTCCTATAGTTAATGAGTAATTAGTTTTAGCTGCTACGCTAACAGTGACATTCGATAGCGAAACTGTAGGAGCTGCTCCAGCTGAATTTACTGTTCCTGTAGTTCCTGGAGTAGCTGCCATAGCTGGAACCGTTGAATTTCCATCACTTCCAGCTGATCCTGCGTTGCCGGCACCACCTGGAGTTCCTGATGCAGGAGGTGAATTATTTGTTCCGCCAGCACCATTTGTTCCAGGACCACTTGGTCCTGGAGTAGCGTTAGTAGTACCAGCACTTCCACTTGAGACTGCTCCTGATCCGCCAACTCCACCGCGACCTCCGCCGCCAGATCCACCTGGATTTCCTGCATTACCAGGACTTCCGGATGCACCCGCAGGACCTCCAGTTCCATTATTTGCGTTATTGGCTTTATTGCCTGGATTTCCTGCAGCACCGCCTGGCCATAATGCTATATTTGATGTGCTGAATCTTGTCAGTCCTCCAGCTGTGGCAGCACCTCCTGGTGTAGGATTAACTGCTCCGGTTCCAGGAGAACCGGCTTGACCAGAATTCCCCGTACCTCCAGAAAATCCTGATCCGCCGCTGCCGCCACCTCCGCCACCGCTGCCACCTTGAACTGGACTAGGACCAGCGCCGTCACCACCAGCACCACCAGCACCACCACCGCCCCATGAAGAATTTCCTCCAGGTCCACCACTACCTGCTGGTGTTGTGTTTTGTTGTGATGATCCTCCAGTTGTACCTGCAGTACCAGCGGTTGCACCAGTTCCTGCAGTGCCGCCAGTTCCACCAGTTTTTATTGTGGATCCAAAGATGCCTCCATCTTTTCCGCCTGCGCCACCACCACCGCCATTGCCGCCATTGCCTGCGCCACCACCTGTTCCATTATTTCCATTCGTAAGACCAGTATTTCCTGCAGTTCCTACTGAAGCTGGTATACCAGCTTGACCTCTGCCTGCTTTACCTGCTACTGTAACTTCTCTCACTCCATATGGTGCGTTGAATGATGGACCATTTGTAGTGTATACTGGAGTACTACCCGCTTGTGCGAGCACTCTTCTTCTTAGTTGTGTACCCAATAGTGGCATTTAATTCACCTTATAGTGCGCTCAGTTCCACTAGATTACTTGAAGTGATTGCTGAAATTCCTTCTAAGTATCTTTTTGTTTTTTCGTACTGGTCATCAATCGCATCATACACTACAAAAGGAAATTGAGTGAATGTGTGACGATCTACTACGTTGGTAACTGGATCACAGAACCACCATGTACTTAATGCTGATAGAACATTATTTTGTGTTTCTTCATCTGCACCATAACTCAACATTGTGTAATTTATATTGTTCTGATCTAACCATTCAATAGCTGCTAAACTGTCGTTAGCATTAGATGTTAATGCAGTGTAAAGGTACACATCTTTGATCTTAATGATACTCATAATTGTCTCCAATCTCCTTTAGAGGTTAGCAAGTGAGTGACCTGCTAGCCAAGTAGTTCCACCATCTATAGTAAAGAATGTTAGTACATCAATTTTATTAACAGCATTTCCTAGTACAGCAACAACACTATCTGTCCATTTAGTTCCTGATGGATATACCATACTATATGGATATCCACCAGCACCACCCTGCGTGAGTACCAGAGTAAATGAATACGCGCCAGACGCAGGCACATTCGAAACTGTAAATGTCGTGATTGCACCAGTTAGAGTAGCACTAAAAATATTCGATAGGCTACAATCAATCGAAAGAGTTCCCGACAGAGAGCCTAAAGCAGTTACAGCTTCTCTAGCTGCCTGTAATTTCGGGGAAATTATTGCATTTCCGTTGTAAGTTGTGTCGCCAGTGAACGTTCCGCCGCCCCAAGGCGATCCAGTAGCTCCCTGAACACCTTGGATAGAATAATTGATTAGTGATGATAATGTTGCCATAATACTTTTCCAGTTTTATATTATTTAGCTTGGCCAAACAAGTTGTGGTAATTCTGCTTCGATATCATAGTAACTTGTCGGTATCGCTCTATTTCCTGCTAGTGCATCTGCTAGAATCTGAAACAGAGCATCCCACGTTTGGGCACGAATATCTCTACAGTATGAACCTTCTATATCGTATTTAGCAATCGAGCAACCTGCGTAGCCTGTGGCAGACTTGATATCGTCATAACCTCTAGTTCTAGCAAATGAATCGAGTCTATCTTGGGTTGCGACACTGATTCCGTTCTTCAAATTATCTAAAAACTCAGTCTGTTCTTCTGCTGTTTTGTTTCGAATTGACCAATTGGTAACCCATCTGTTATTTACCGAATCATAAGCTGCGCCAACTATCTCTGCTATCTCTATGAGACTGTTATGTTCAGGAGCTCCTGTTTGTACGACTATCACTAGGTTCTCTTCTGCACAAAAAGAATCTGTCCAAACAACAGGAACGCATGAATTTGGATATTGTGCAACTAAATCTGCTTGAGTATATGGATACTTTACTACTTCTCCGTTGACTATCTTAGCATACATTGTTTATCCTTTACGCTGGTTTTATTGAAATTAGAACTGCGCTATTGGAATTACCAGTTCCCACAAAAGTTCTTGTTCCAGTCGCACCAGAAGCAACTATCTGATCGAAAATTGCATACGATGATTTTGTTGAATCATTTTCCACTACAAGTGCGCTCATCAAAGAGTTACTTTCAGTCATAGTGATTGAGGCTGTAGCGACAACACAAAATCCTATTAATCTTGATCCATCCGTAGATACTGTAATTCCAGCTGGAGAAATTGGACTAGACGATCCGTTAGTAGAAACGCCTACAGTATCGTATGCAGCTCCTCTAAATGTTAGTATAGAACCACTTAGAAGTTTAGTATTCTGATTTCCTGTAAATGTGTAGCTGGACGGCTCAGACGCACCGGCAACTAAGTATGCTATTACTGTGGGTGGATTTCCACTTGGATCTAATACTTCCACCCAAGGACTAGGTTCTGTATACGTCTGGTTACCGTCAGCGGTCAAAAAGACTACCATAAGATCGCCTTCTGCTGTACCAGATGGTTTATTTATCACTACAGTAGCACCAGCTACAGTATTCTGAGTAGTTTGACTGCCTATGTATGTGGGCGTAGAAAGTATAGGTCTCAATGAGAATAATATAGAACAGACATTAGTTGCTGATCCTACAGTGAACGATCTAGTTCCAGTAGTTCCTGAATTCACCGCCTGTTCGAATATTGCATATGATGGTGTAGTAGCATCATTATCTGTGACGATATTAGTCATAGATCCAGATTCTGTTATTGATATGCTCGCCGCAGTTCTAGCAGCAAATCCAATCAAAATACTATTATTGCTGGTGACTGTGATCGCCGTAGATACTAGAGGATTAGCACTACTTGTAAACAATGATGCTGCAACATCAAACACAGCATTTCTATATGCTACTATAGAGCCCGATAAGGTTTGTGAACTTCCTTGAGACCATGTATATGTCGATGGCTCTGAATCTGTAGCATACTTATAGGCCAGCAGGACGCCTGGATTATTTCCTGTACTTTTGATTAGAGTCCATCCAGTAAGCAGGGTTGCGGAAGCCGACGTTGCAGTGACAATAAATGCTAATAGAAGATCGTCTTTTATAACGCCTGAAGGTTTATTAATTACTATACTAGTTCCCGCTGCACTATTCTGTGTACTACTGGACGCTACTCGAAATATTCCTTGTTTAGTTGATGCTCCAGCAGCAGCCATTACAATGTCACGAACGCTCATATTACTTGACGTCCTTGCCTAATAGTAGTCCAGTCCAAGTTGTTCCGCCATCATGTGTAAAGAATCCTAGAACATCTCTACCCGATGCAGTTAGAGTGGGTGCAGTTCCTCCTGCCCATTTCATACCTGTCCAAAATGTTGTTGTAAATGCTCCACCATTTGTAAGATCCAATACTAATGATGCTACTGTACCCGATGATGGAGTATTTGTTACTGTAAATGCTGTTGTGGCACTTATGGTTTTAGAGAAATAGTTTCCAGTTTTTAGATCAATGACATCTGAGGAAAGTGCTTGTTTAGTCTCAAATAAAGAACCAGATAGAGTTGCTCCATAACTGAAGATTGAATTACCAGTTATATAAACGCTTGCATTAGCTACTGGTGATTGCACTGATCCTATTGCACCCACACCAGTTAGATAGTATGGACCAGTTGATGTTGTTGTTGCTGTTAGAGTTGTAGCTGAAGCTGCTGTACCTTGAGTGCCAGTCAGACCTTGAAGCCCTTGGGTACCTTGAAGTCCCTGTATACCTTGAGTTCCTTGAGTACCCTGCGAACCTTGTAGTCCTTGTATACCCTGAGAACCCTGTGCACCAGATCCAGTGAGACCTTGAAGCCCTTGGGTACCTTGAAGTCCTTGAGCACCTTGAGCACCAGATCCAGTGAGACCTTGAAGCCCTTGGGTACCTTGAAGTCCTTGAGCACCTTGAGCACCAGATCCAGTAAGACCTTGAAGTCCCTGAGTTCCTTGAAGTCCCTGAATACCTTGAGTACCTTGAGCACCAGATCCAGTAAGACCTTGAGTGCCTTGTGATCCTTGAATACCAGTCAGACCTTGAGCACCTTGAGAACCAGATCCAGTGAGACCTTGAAGTCCCTGAGTTCCTTGAATACCAGTCAGACCTTGAATGCCTCTTTGACCAGTAGTAGCAGTCACTTGCCAAGTGGTACCATCGAATATAAACTCTAGTGTGATTCCACCAACATCAACAGTCAAATCTGATGCACTACCTTCTATAGTAGACGAATTTCTTGCTACAATCAGGTTGTTTATCGTCCAGTTACCACCGTCTGAAATGATTAGGTAATTACCTAATACTGGTGATGCAGGAAGAGTGATTGTAAATGTACCACCAGTTGTGTCTGCTATAATACGCTCATTAGATATTGCTGTATAATTAGCGGTTTTTCTAGCCCATTGAGCAAGACCACCAGGACCTTGTGATCCTATAATACCCTGAGTTCCTTGAATACCTTGACCAGCAAATGATCCACTTAGACCTTGAGTGCCTTGATTTCCTTGGATACCCTGAGAACCTTGAGCACCACTTCCAGTAAGACCTTGAAGTCCTTGAGTACCTTGTGAGCCTTGAATGCCAGTTAGACCTTGAAGTCCTTGAGTGCCTTGAGTACCCTGGATACCAGTCAGACCTTGAAGCCCTTGTATGCCTTGAGTTCCCTGAGAACCAGATCCAGTGAGACCTTGAGTGCCTTGTGATCCCTGAATACCAGTCAGACCTTGAAGTCCTTGAGTGCCTTGAGCACCAGATCCAGTGAGACCTTGAGTACCTTGTGAGCCTTGAATACCTCTTTGACCAGTAGTAGCAGTCACTTGCCAAGTAGTACCATCATAAATGAATTCTAATGTAATACCACCAACATCAACAGTAAGATCTGACGCACTACCTTCTATAGTGGACGCATTTCTTGCTACAATCAAGTTGTTTATCGTCCAGTTACCACCATCAGAAATTACAACGTAATTACCTAATACAGGCGTCGCTGGTAAGGTAATCGTAAATGTACCACCAGTTGTGTCTGCTATAATGCGTTCATTTGTGCTTGTTGTATAATTAGCGGTTTTTCTAGCCCACTGAGCAAGACCACCTGGACCTTGTGATCCTATAATACCTTGAGTTCCCTGAGAACCTTGAGCGACAGCAGTGCCATCTCTACCCTGAATACCTTGAGTGCCTTGTATACCTTGAATACCTTGTGCACCAGATCCGGTAAGACCTTGGATACCTTGAGTGCCTTGGATACCTTGAGTTCCCTGAGAACCAGATCCAGTAAGACCTTGAAGTCCTTGAGTTCCTTGAGTTCCTTGAGTGCCAGATCCGGTAAGACCTTGAGTGCCTTGGATACCTTGAGTTCCCTGAGAACCAGATCCAGTAAGACCTTGGATACCTTGAGTTCCTTGAGTGCCAGTTCCAGTAAGACCTTGAAGTCCTTGAGTTCCTTGAGTTCCTTGAGTGCCAGATCCGGTAAGACCTTGAGTGCCTTGGATACCTTGAGTTCCTTGAGTGCCTTGAGTGCCAGTTCCAGTAAGACCTTGAAGTCCTTGAGTTCCTTGAGGACCCGTTACATTACCCGCGTCTGTCCACGAAGATCCGTTCCAAGTCCATAAGTGACCTGTGTCAGTAGTAATGTATCCGTCGCCATTAGTATTTCCAGAACCAGGTAAAGCACTCGATGTTGATACAGTGCCTTTGATCTGTAGTCCTGTGCCTATAGCTCCTTGAGTACCTTGTCTGCCTTGTACACCCTGAGTACCTTGGGAACCTTGTAGTCCCTGGATACCCTGCACACTAATGCCCTGAATACCTTGTATACCTTGAGTACCTTGGGAACCTTGTAGTCCCTGGATACCTTGAGTTCCTTGAGAACCTGTAACACCCTGTGTACCAGATTTGATGATGAGGTCTGTATCGAGAATACCATCATTGAACCAATATTCTTCTACTACTGCACCTGTTAGTATGCCTACAGTAAGACCAACATATCTTATTCCAGATGGAACTGAAGCTAATGCAGATGCTAGATCTGCATATGGACCAAATCTATTATCAGTTGGTTTCGGTGCACTAATATTCAGATTATCGTTCAGTAGAATTGACATCTATTATCTCTTAGCTATTACGGAACTCAATCGATCCACTTGTAGACGAAGCATATCCGCTAATGTAGACCTTGAATGAAACTGCTGACCAGTACGAGTCTGGAGAGTTTACATTTTGAGTTACTGGCGCAAGAATAAACTGTCCTGCACCAATGCTCCCTGTATTTAGAGCAGTATTGTACCAGACAGTTTTAGATGTACTTGTTGCAACATGAGCGACCCAAATATATTCTGATGCTGCATTATATGTAACTGTAATAGTTCCAGTAGAGTCTGATAGAACCTTATTAGCTGTTCCAGCAGCTATAGACGACGCGATTGAAGATGCCGTTGGCTGCGTACTAGACTTACCCCAAAAGTATGGATAGATTCCAGTTACAGAAACCGACGAAGAAGTGAACGATGTACAAGCAGACTGAGGAGCAGAAGTAGATCTAATCGCAAACGCTCTATCATCACTTACACCCTTGTTATTATTCTTGGCTAAACCTGCGCTATAATTTGCAAAGCTATTCCACGTTGTAGTTCCAGATACTACAGTGAAAGAATCAGTATATCCATATGTGTATGTGTAATTTGGATTATTTGGATCTGTGTATCCATACTGAGCAGCAATATCAGTCGTGCTAACAGCAGTTAGAGATCCACTCACGCTGATGTTAGAACTGTTTCTTCTAATAGCGATTGAGTTGAATACGCCAGCATCATTCTCTGTACCAGTAGAACTTGTGACCTGTGAAATAGTCTGTCCAATTTCCTTAGTGCCAGATTGCGAGCCGCTGAAACTTAGTGTGGGTATAGTGTACGTTGGATACTGATCTGGAAATAAAATCGTATCTAGTACCTGGACGAGATTCTTCGTCTTCCATGTAGATGCTGGTAATGCACTTGCTCCACCTACAACTACACTATTTACACTATCAGACATAGTTGTATTATATGATGTACTCAATACATCACTAGCATAAGTTAGACCGACGTTATTGGGAACTGTGAATGGAGTCGCTCCACCACCTCCAGTAGATCCGTATCCACCCGAAGCTATCCAAGAATATCCATCCCAAGTCCATAGTGTACCATCTGTTGCAGTAAACGTCTGACCTATAGTTGGATTAGTAGGAAAATCTGCCATTAGAATCTACTCAATATGGTGTTATGGTCCATTGAGAACCATTCCAATATTTCACAGGTTTTACTGTCCAAGCTGATCCATTCCAATATTTTACTGGCTTAGCTATCCATTGGGATCCGTTCCACACTTTGATTTGTCCTGTACTTCCAGCGGCGGCTAATAAATCAGCGGATGCTGGTAGGAGAGGCTGAAATGTCCAGGACATTATGCTACCTTACGGATAGACCAGTCAAATGCTCTATCTGTGCCAGCTATTTTCTTTACGGTGACATCCCATCCGTGCATCAATATTAGACTTGGAAATGCAAGAGGATATGATTGTGCACCTTCTAATGTCAGAGAATATACTGTAGCTTGAGATGAAGTAGTTGCTACCTTTTCTTTTACTTGGAAAAGATATTCGTCACCCGCTGCCATTGCAGTAGGATTTATGAATACTTGATATACTCCATCTGTAGCGTCAGTTGCTAATGTAGTTCCTGGAGTAACCAGAGAATATTCTGTAGTAGATATTGTGACGCCAGATCCTGTCTTATATTCAGCGATTGCCATTTATTTCTCCGATTATCCGCCTAAACCCCAACACATAACAGATGGCGAAGTATCTGCTGCACCCAAAGAGTGAGCGGACATATAAACGTTTTGACCTGATGCCAAAGTATTATATCCATTCAAATATGGAATAAGCATTATCTGTTCAACTGTAGTTGCTACTATAGGCACATTCTGTAGTAGATACTTCTTATTTGTAGCATCGCCGCCCAAAACATTCAAGTGTATACATTTCTGAGGAGTTATTGTTGAATCGATTGAAGTGTAGCCACACTGCCACCACCACAAAGGCATAGTTGTCGCAGAACCAACTTGAGTATTTGCTCCCAAAGATGTGCTTAGTGTATATGCGGTGCCAGTAGCAGTCGATGTAGTTTCTCCAAACGAGAATACTTTAGTTCCAACTTTTACTGAGTCGGGATTCTTTGGCTGACCGAATAGCGTAATCAATATACGTCCAGCACTAATAGCGTTGCCCATTGCTCTGGCGCCAATAGCTTGACCCTTAGATATGAATAGAGGGAAATAATACCATATTCCACCTAGATCGTAGTTAGATGCGTGTCCACCCATTAGATATGGAATAAGAGTTCTGTACGTTCCGCCACCAGAGTTATCTGCTCCTATATCAATTAGAACATTTCTAACTGTAGCAGATGTTGAGAATGAGTTTATACAAATCAGAACACCATAAACATCTTCAGTTACGCTAGTCGAAGGAATCAATTGAGTCCATGTTCCCCATGCAGGAGCAGTGCCGGGAGTTATTGCTGTTCCCATATTCACTGATGGTGTGCTATTGTTAGTTACCCACCAATTGAATTCACTTGATACCGATGAGAATAGCATTATGATAATACCTCATTCATTCTTTCTTGAGTTAGATATCCTTGAGCAACTATATGTGTTGCCATGACTTGGGTGAAGTCTGAGTCTGGATACACTTCGTCCATCATGTACAATCTCTCGAAAATTGCTGTTACAACTGGATCATTTATTTTCGCTATGCACAGATTTACCCATTCTTCAGGCGTTAATCTTTCTATGAATTCCTTTCTATCAATTGCTCTTTGCTTAGGTGGAATTGGAATAAATGATAGTGTCTGTGGATCCCATGTTCCTAGGTAACTTTCCACCTGAACGTAAGAGTATACTGGATCCAAACCAATTGGTTCAGTTTGATCTATACTGACTAGATTTTTACTCTCAATTTCATAGACTGCGTAATGCATTTTACTATCCTATTAGTTTGTATCAACCCAAAGATCGCCAACTCTAGGCGATGCGTGAGCAGTAGTTCCTACAGTAATCTGAGGCATGTTTCCTAACGTAGTACCACTTCTGCTGAACGCGACATTATCTGTGAGAATAAGTTGCTTAGATATTCTAAGAGTTCCATTCGCTCCAAAGAATCTGGCAGTCTCTTGTCCAGATGTCGTTCCATTAGCAATGAATACAACGTCATTGGCTACACCACCTGTCGCAGTACCTATTATCAGATTTCCGCCTGTATTGAATACATATGCATCATGCGGCTTCATAATAGAATACGCAGGATCATTATATCCAGTATTATTTATGCCCATATCTATGAAATACGATGCATCGGTGCCATCATTGGCATGAGCAACAAGATCAGATGATGCGTTAGCTCCAGTGTTCTGGTTCTGCACAGATATTTGCCAGAATGAGTTTGCATTAGCATTGAACTGAGCAGAGTAGAATCCTATAGCATGTTCTGCGACATTAGCTGAGTTATTTGCAATCAGTTTACCGACTATAGTTGTCGTATTGGACGCTACATTGTATGTGATATCGGGAGAACCAGCCGCTAATGTACCATTATAGTATATGATTTGGTTTGTTGTCGCAGATACTGGTGTTCCTATGGTACCCTGAAGTCCCTGGGTTCCTTGGGTTCCTTGAAGTCCCTGGGTTCCTTGAAGTCCCTGGATACCTTGAGTTCCTTGAAGTCCCTGGATACCTTGAGTTCCTTGAAGTCCCTGGATACCTTGAGTTCCTTGAGACCCAGTAGTACCAGTTGATCCTTGAGAACCAGTTCCAGTCAGACCTTGAAGTCCTTGTATACCTTGAGTTCCTTGAGAACCAGTTCCAGTCAGACCTTGAGTTCCTTGAGTTCCAGTTCCAGTCAGACCTTGAGTTCCTTGAGAACCAGTTCCAGTCAGACCTTGAATACCTTGAGTACCTTGAGCACCTCCGCCAGTTCCAGTCCAAGCACCAGCTGAACTGATTACTTGACCATATCCAGCTATACTCAGAGAAGCTACGTTAGCCTGCGACGCGACATTCATGTTGCCTGTAACTGCAACATTCGAAGATACGTTTAGAGTACCTGTGATTATAGTAGAGAGCAACTGTGCCATTATTGATCCTCGATGATACTCTATTTAGTTCTCTATGTACTCACCAACGACAAATGTTCCATTTGCATATAACTGCTGCTTTGGCGCTTCACCGACAGCCACGAATTGACTAATAATATCACTCGAAACGTTTCCTGCATTTGTACTGCACCAAAATGCAGGTTTTCCAACCTGCAATGGATAATTATCCGTGTAAGATCCTATCGAAGATCCATTGTAATATGAGTTTATAATCAACGATCCATTGGCCTGCAACACAGATTCGATTTTAGCTGTGACTGTATTTTCAACAGCGTTTGCTGAGAGTGTATATGGACCAGCGATCCATGATCCTTCTCGATATAACTCTGCATTTGGATAAGTTCTGATATAAAGAGAATATCCATCGTCATTTGTTGTTGTGTTAGAATGCACACTGACCCAAAAAGATCTATTATTAGAATTCGGCTTAGTTACTTGTGATGCCTGGTTTGCTCCGAATCCCTTTCTATACACCATTTTAGTGTTGCCGCCAGTTCCAACAGACACTAGATTACCAGTCAAAGTCTGCATTGTACCCGCTGATACATAAAATGCTGGATTTATATCCTGAAGTTTAGTTCCATCAGTCTCATCGAAGTTGAATGTCGATGTAATTGATGGAGCTTCAACTATATTTGTCACCTTAACAGCACTGTTTGCATACATTCTCATGGCAGCAGGAATTGGATAGCCAGACAAGAAGTTTGTTGGTTCATAGATGCTGCCTCCGCCTGCGCTAGTTAAAGTTGAAGGTGGAGAGTTGTATCCGGTTGCGCTAGTCATTCTACCGAATCCAATTGAATTTGATGCGTCGCCCAACAGACTGATATATCCGTTTGGCGCAATTCCAAGATAATACGTCTGACCCTTTATGACATCAAATGGAGTATCAAATTGCGCTGTAACTATACCAGATCCCTGAGATGATGTGAATGTTGCGACAGATGTTCCAATTCTATTCAGGTTTGAATCGTATGGAATAATCTTTAGTGATGTTGATGTGTTCCAGTCCGAAATGCCTAAAGTAGCTTGAGTGATTTTTCCACTCTTATTCGATACATAACCGCTTCCAATCCATCCAATCTCACCTCCATTACTCCAAACTAACTGA
>Ga0228701_1000230_pt1 | contig 53199 bp, 44 predicted proteins | sample McNCre117_Aug_MG_2_FD_178017 | JGI IMG/M metagenome (GOLD analysis project Ga0228701, IMG submission 178017) | Freshwater microbial communities from McNutts Creek, Athens, Georgia, United States - 11-17_Aug_MG | ecosystem: Environmental > Aquatic > Freshwater > Creek | place: USA: Georgia... | reverse complement strand
CTTTCGTATACTTTAAATCTGCTGGGAAATTCATATGTTCGTATTTTTTTGCTTGCAAAGGTCATTAAATTCAGGCTTGATTGCAAAAATTTTACCGGAATTATTCTAAACTATATCGGATTTGAAATCCTCCTGCCACCGTCGAACGGTAGAAAGAATTGGAAACCAAAGGGTTATTCATCATTTTATCAAAATATGCGGTTACTGATAATTTATCACTCACCGAATAACTAATCTGTGGCCTAAATTGGAAATTCACAAATCCCTGCGTCACAACCGTCTCAGCATCTAATTTACGCTGTAAAGTTCGCGTATCTCGAATCGTTAAATTCATGTTGAAGCGCAAGTCGTTTGGTAAACGTACCGACCGACCATTGATCTTGAATGGAATCAACATATTGGCTTTGGTAAACCCAACCGCAAAGGTTAAATCTTTATTGGACACCTCAGCAACCTGCGAATTCGCTAAATTCAAACCAACCGAACGATCTTGGTTGTATTCAAAACGCAAGGAAACCCGACTCTTCGTAATCGCATTTACACCGATCAACGGAGAGAAACGCTCGGTAAATGATATCGTGCTCATCACATATACGGGTATCAACGTATGCGTTTCCGGGTCAAAGCGTGATGACAATGGATATAATAGACTATTCAAAGTAAGATTTTGGAAGTCATTCGCTAGCTGCCCATATTCCAAAGACGACACAAAATTCCCTACACTATACGTACTCGAATACATGTGCGTAATGGTGAACGAACTGAATTTCTTCGTAATACCCGGGAATAAATTCAATCCATTATAATCCACTTTCCAATTGGGCAACGGAATATCATAGAAAGGCGAATACTTCACATCATTGGCAGAAACACCTGAATAAGCGGCAAAGAATGATGGAATCAGTACATCTTGCGAATTCTTATTATACATCCCTTCCGCAACCTTCGTCCGATTTAATCTAGCCATCAAGACCTCGCGATTCGAACGAAACTCCTCAAATACAACCGCAGGATCCTTGAAAGCTGTCATAAAGGACAAAAATGACATCGAATAATTCCCCGAACGCAATGGACTCTGACTCTTAAATGGCCCTCCTAATTCTGTTGGACGGAAAAACTCTTGATAATTATCGCCTTTATTATAATTTCCCTCAACCTGAATTCGTAAATCTTTCGTAGGCTCCAACTGCGTTGAATAACTGAATTTTTGTTGGCGCAATTGCGTAAATGGAACATTTTGAACGATACTCTTAGACAACCAACCATTCTCCGCGGCAGTAAAACGTATCTGATCACTCTGTCCCCCACTCACAAAATCCAATCCAGGAGCCCCCCAATTTCCATTCATACCCAATCGACCTGGCGAAGGATTAAATCCTGGCAAAGTCGTTGATTCATTCATGGAATAATTCACCTGAATACCACGAAGCGTTAATAACAAACGAGCGACCGACTTCAACGCATTCTTTGGTGCAATAATAATATCCTCATCATCCCCAGGATTTCGTGCCACGTCTTTCGTCGTTGGATTACTTGAATTCACCCAGCGCAAGGCACGAATACGGTTATATAAAGAGACAAAATCCACCTTTCCATTGATTGAACGTTCCCGCGTGTTCTTGATGATGTTACCAAAAGGAATATCCAAGGAATCCTTGATATTAAAGGAATTGGCAAAATAATTATATCCAATGCGATGCGTGTAATCCGCATTCATCCAATCCGTTAATGGCAATTTCTGTAAAGGTAATCGCCAAACTAATCCGGCTTGTTGGTCAAACTCCTTGGCCCTACCTAAAGCTCGAATATTAAACATGACAGAATCACGTTTAGCTTGCGTATCCAAATCCCCAAATGGCTCATCGATAATCGAGTTCACATTCGCTGAATAATTGACAATCATACTCTTCGTCAAATTCCAATTCAACGCATACTGCCTATTAAAGAACCAATATTTCTCAAATTGTGGAGCCACCCCCTCAGTTGTTAATTGCTGATTCCGCAATTGTGTCTTCACAAAACTCCGATCCATCTCCGCACGAACGGTAATCGAAGAAGGTATAATATTAACGTTCAAATCACGCAAAAGCGCAAGCCACTGTGAATTGGATGACATTTTCGTAAACGGCTCCCAGAAACTCGCAGAAGAGGTATAGCTATATAAAATACTTCCTCGCTGACTTAATTGTCGGTATGTCTCTGTCAACGTATTCGTCCGAATCATCTCCGAATACGCATAACTAAAAGTAAAATTCGATAAATCCCACACATAGGCATGCTTCGCCAATGAAGAACGAACCTTACGAACATTGGTAAAATTAAATCCTTGTCGCTCCGTATTGTCTTCCACTAATTTCAAATAATCCGCACGCTTCGCCTGAGTCGAAAATTTACTTATGGCATCCGCCAAGAAAATATCGGGATCCAATGGATCAAATTGCGGTGCCACATTCCTACGATCATACGAAACATAGAACGGAATTTTAAAGCCCCATTTCTGAGGTAAGAATTTATCTAAATTCAAGTTGGCCGTAATGCCATATTCCTTCGTATTATCACGCGAACGATCGGAAATCTTGGATTGCACTCCACCAAATCCATAATTCCGAAAACTACCGTTCATGGTTATTTGGCCTAAATCGGCTAACTTAATTCCCATCTTACCCAAGGCCGCAGCCCCAGAAGTTTGATCAAATCCCGATGCGCGCAATTCATTTACCCAAACACAGAAAGACTTATTTTGTCCGTCTTTCGCCGTATTCCGAACACCAATCATCAAGACCATCGAAGCACTTTGATCCGGTCGGCCCATCACAGTCACACGATAAGTCTTACCGGTTGACGAAACCATCGTTAACGTAAATCGTTCATTCAAAGACTTCCCTTGTCGATCACGTTCAATTTTCGCCTGCTTCAATAACTCAAATTCAACATCGAATTCATTGTCTTGGGGCCAAATCTCAATATCTAAACTTTGACCTTTTTGCGTTTGACGTAAACCCGTTTGTTCAACTTCATAATAATTGTCCGTCAAATCCGTTCCGATTCGCATGAATGCTGAAACTTGCCCATCCACTTGATCTGGACTTTGCATCGAAACAAACATGCGAAGACGCTTATAGTTGATAAAGTCAAATGCCGAGTTCTTAAATACCCCACGCGCATCGCCCGGACGTAAATTATCCACACATAAGCTCATGGATTGCTCATTCAAACGTGCGTTATTGATCGTCGTTACATCCTGATCGCGGACAAATCCTGGAGGAACCACATACGGAATCGTATTGGCTTCTTTGCTTGCAGGTCCATTTTCCTCAATATTGACAGATGAAATACGGAACTTCGCATCGTAGGTTTCCGGAATTTCTTGTCCATTTCGTTGATCTAAATTTCCAATAAACTTCCGATAAGAATAACCCGATAATTGCAATTGTGCAAAACGCAAGACAACCGGATCTTGGAATTGGCTCAACAACATGCGGAAGAATCGAATGGATTTAAAACTCGAAATTTCACCCGCGGGAGTCGTATAATTACGTTTATCTTTAATCGGAATTCGGAATAAATACCAATCTACTCCCCCATCATTTACCTTGTCAACCACAAATCCTTGCCCTACCGCTAAACCACCTGGTTTCAAATCAACCTCATATTGATAATAAGCTTCCACCTCATTCACCGTATTATCATTATTCAAATCTTCACGATCAGGCATCATGGAATTAGCCTCTGTCACATTAGAATTACTTGGATTATCGGTCGTAGGTGAATTATTTTCAATACCCATGTAATTCTTATAACGCTCAATCATACTGCCTGTCGTGCTATAAGAATTACTCAAATAATGAACAAAATCATCTCCAGCAGGGTCAGCTTGAATAGCTGCAATCGCCTTCGAATCCGTAACACGAGTCTTAGTTTGATTTAAATATTCTGCAAAAAATGTCGATTCCGAAATAGAACTGTTTTCATTTACCTGATTGGGCAAACCATCCAAACCAATATCTTGTTGGCCTCTCCCACCTTGGTTATCAAACGCATTAATCACAAATTGACGTTTTGGTGCTAATCCCCAATTCGTCTTTTCCACATTTTGTGATCCACCAGATACAATCTTTTCACCTGCAGGTATCCCATTCTCAAAGTTGGAGAACCCATCCGGAATAAAATCCTCCGAAACATCCCCTAAATGAAAGATCAATTTCCCCCCGGTCGTATTGTTCTTGTTAAATACCCCATCTCGAATTTTACCTGTCTCACCCGAAACAAATGGATCCATCAACCAAAACTCAATTTGCTCCACATTCGAATTATCAAAATCCGTATCGGATGTAATCGCTCGAGTTATCGCACCAAAATTATTCTTCGGATTTGGTAATAAACCTTGTGCCGTCAAATTCGGATTAAAGTTGTAAATACCGCGTTCTGATGGAAAATAAGCCACATCCAAAACGCCTAAAGGCAAATTGGTAATGTTATTCGCAAAATCTTTATTCGGGAATAAGCCCTTTGGAGTCACCACACGCTCATAAGCATAAGTATTAACAGTTGCCGGATCTAAACCCGGAACGTCCATGGAGAAACCACCTGTTCCATATAAACTGGCATCCACATTGTAGGCAGAAATTTTCGCCCGACGGAAATTTGAACTCAAGTCACGTGGATTCGAAACAACAAAATCTTTCGGTGTAGAGGCTGGACGCCAAAGCGTAGGTTGCGAACTTAAATTGAAGACCACACGCGCCGACTCGAAATCATCGATAAACGCATTTCCTTGTACACGATCATTGACGTTCGGAATTAATTTAGCAAACTCACCTTGAAAATCGATTACCGAAGTTTCCTTCGTCGAGATAATTGGCAAGGCATCTATCATCCGAGTCAATGCATTTGATTTCTTCAAAATACTAGCATCAAAACCAATCAAAGTATTATTGACCGGTTCATTCCCAATCGAAACACGTCGTAAAAAGGCAGGAGGTGTCTCGCTCATACTCTGAACTGTCGCCCCCAAATGCACATCTTGACCTAGATTATAATCCAAGCGTGTCCCTAATAAGGTACGAACCTGGTTGGTGAATAAATCTGGTTTTTCGTAACAAACTTTAAGTTCTCTTCCCGACTGAAATACCCCCTCATTCAAAATCTTAACTTTTCCAGATTGCCCTTCTACGATATAGTCGGAACCTGCAACCAACGATTGTCCACCAGCAGAAACAGTCACCGACTTAGGTTCTACACCAAAAGGCAAGGAAATATCCCCACCTACACCCGCTTGAAAATTACCTTTGATAAAAAACTTGTTCTTAGAGGCTTGTTGGAGCGCATCCGTCTGAGTCAATCGATACAATTTATCAAACACATACTTATCCACTAAATTGGATTCTGAAGCCGTAAATTGTTTCTTTAAACTCGCCCCAAATGGCTCCAAGACCGGAAAAATAATCTTACCATTTTTTGAATCAATGGTCACATCCTCGATGTAGTCAAAATTTCCATCGGGTTGAGGGTCCCCCGCAAAATTCAATTTATCTAAGCCTAAAACCTTAACCAAAGGAATATCTTTCACCTTCTCGCCTTCAATTAGATTGGAATTATCTATCCCTGTCGCATCATCTTTATAAATCAATCGCAATTGAAAATTCTGCTTACTCAAACCATTCGAATTCAAGGAATAGATGTTTTTCATCATCAAATCCCACATCGGATGTTGCAAGTGATTACGAATCGTGGAAGACTTCAGCATCTTCAAAATCAACACCTCATTGTCTTGTCGGGCCTGGTAATCTTCCGTCAACTCCCCTACTTTATATTTCCGACCATTAAACGTGTATTCATAGGCAACGGCTAACACCTCATCATTCCGAAGTGGAGCGACTAAAGAGATATAACCCAACTGGGAATTGAATTTAAATTCACGCTCATTCAGGCGTTTGGCACCTTTCAACATATCAAAATCCGTCCCACGCTGTAAGTTGTAGGCAGACTCTAATTGGTATGAAGCCTGATCCGACTTACGAATTTGGGCATCAGCCGTCAATTTCGCATACATTCCATTGTTTTTGTTATCAACTGTTTGACCTGGAATAATCGGTTGGATTACAGCTTTATCCCGACTGTAAGGATTGGATTCTCCTAAATCCGACAAAGCCACAAGATTACGTAAGGTTTCAGTGCTTTGGGTACGATTCGTCACATAAACCTCTACACGCGTAATGGTTATACCACTCGTGATGACAGGCAGATTTTGTAAAGATCGTTCGTAATTGTTTCGAAAGAAGGTCGATAAAAAGAAATGTCGGTTTTCATCGTATTGATCTGCCCGTAGTTCGAAAGAACGCCCTTGCGAACCACCTTTCATCGTGATACAATCTTGCTTAGAACGCTGCTGTGCTGCTACAACCGTCACATCCAAATTCCCAAAACGCAATAATGTCTTTAAACCAAATAAATTCTGAACCCCAGGAATCAATTGCGAATTCAAGGTCCAAGAAGTATTACCAGCTTCGATGTTTTGTAATATATCCTCCTCCTGCGTCTTCCAATTTAACTTTAATTGATTTTGGAAATTGAAACTCGCCTTCGTATCGAAGTTGGCATTCAAATTCAACTTATCCCCAATCTTGCCTTGAAAGTTGATCTGCGCCTGTTCATTGAAAAACAAATTTCCCACATAACGCAATTGGACGGGAATAGCTGGATTATCGACATATTGACCTTGATAGCCAATATCCAACAACAAACTTCCATTGGGTTTGAAATACACTTCCGAACCACCGAAAATACGGTCAATCGCAGGAGGCAATTCAATTTTGGGAAATAACCCACGGGATTGAACACTGCTTGAACCATCTAAACTTTTGGAATAGGCATTCCAAAAACTCCGATTCACCAAACTATTTTGTTGGAGACTATAATCCGAAAAACTCTTGTTGTGTACAGGACTCAAGGACAAATCGCCCAAACGACGCTCCTGCAAAACATTATCCCCGGAAATACGCGTAGTGGATTGAACTTGTGGAATGGAATAAATTGCAAAAGGTGACTTTTGCTTAGCCGTTATATTACTCGATTTCTTGACTTGATATCGCGGTTTTTTACCACTTTTTTCAAGAACTAATGTTGAATCCAATTCTTGTGCCGACAAATCCAAGGAACCACCAATCGCCATAAAGCTCGTAAAAGCTACCTGGAGGGTCCTATGAAAAATACGGTGCAAAAACATCGAGAAATAGTTAAGATTAAATTAACGCAAAGCAAGTTTAATTAATTGTTCAACATTCGAATCTGGATTTGCCTTCAACAATTGATCCAAATTCTTTTCCGCAGCTACACGCGGAATTCCTAGCGTTACTAATGCGGCCAAAGCCTCTTGTTTAACACCGAAGGACGCATCATGTGATGCCGCGCCTGCCTCAACAAACAAGGTATCTTTCTTACATTTATCTTTTAATTCTAAGATAACCCGCTGGGCCGTCTTCGAACCAATTCCTTTAATCGATTGAATCAGCCCAATATTTTCATTCATAATCGCCGAGCGAATCTCACTCGATGAAAACGAGGATAACATAACCAATGCTGTACTTAATCCCACGCCAGACACTGAAACCAAATCCAAGAAAAGGTATTTTTCATCCATGGAATGAAAACCCACCAAGGTATGTGAATCTTCTTTAATCTGAAGATGTGTAAATAATTGGACGTTTTCGTTGCCGTCTTTCAGCGCATCGTATGTTTGCAATGAGATTTTAACCTCATAACCTACTCCCTGTACATCTATGATGACATGCGTACGATCTTTGTGAGCTAATTTACCTTTTAAATATGCGATCATATTAAGAAATTCGTAAACGCATACCCGGACGTAAAGTCGTCGACGCACGCATTCGATTAAGTTTTTTCAGTTTGGTTATCGTTAGGCCTTGATAACGTTCAGCGATATCCGAAAGTGTATCTCCCGAACGAACTTTATGAAAACGTATTTTAGCTCTCCTAGCTTTTTTATAAACAAGGGGCTCTTCTAGATCAACTGTGGAATCAACAGCAGCTTGCATCACCTTCTCACGTATGCGAGCAAAGTAAACCAATTGCTTCCCACGTTTAATCCGATTCGATTTTAAGCGATTCAAATGTTTTAATTCCAAAACACTCACTTGCAAAATGCGCGCTACTTCATAAATAGATTGCCCTCGTTTAACCTTGTAACGTCGCTGAACCAATTTATCAACAAATAATGCAGCTAAACTATCGGATTGTTTTTGGCTTACGAAAGAAGCCGAATCTAAAATAGATTGTCTATTGAAGTTGAAATATGCAAAACGTGAACTCGGGATATGTACTACAACCGTTTTATTGTCGTTGGGAATGTTCGACCCAATTAAATGTGGATTAATCAACAGAAAAGTATCCACGGGAATCGAAGCAAATTGCTTCAAGCGATTTAAATTCAAATAGCCTTTGACATGAATCGTATCAAAAGGAATCTTTTTAACCCATTTCTCTGCGTGAATTGCATGATCCCAATGGTAATTCATCATGTAATCCATGGCAATAAATTGGGGTACATAAGCACGCGTCTGTTTGGGTAAACAATTATAAATGCCCCAAAAATCACTTCTACCACATTTACGAATAGCCCGCTTCACATTGCCTGGACCTGTATTGTATGCCGCTAAAGCCAAATGCCAATCACCAAATACACGATATAATTGCTTCAAGTATTTACAAGCAGCCTCTGTCGCTTTTTCAGGATCAAATCGCTCATCCACAACACCGTCTACCCGCAATCCAAAATCACCACGTGCCGTATAAGGCATAAATTGCCACAAACCGCCCGCACCTTTATTACTTAACGCCCTCGATTCTAGGCCCGACTCAATTAAGGATAAATATTTTAATTCTTCTGGTAAATTATATTGTTTCAAATATTTCTCATACAAAGGGAAATACAAATCACGTTTCTCCAACATCCTTTGGGTAAATTCAGCTTTACGAAAAGCAAAATATTCAACAAACTGATGTGTTTGAAAATTATAATTTAGAGGAATCTGATTTTGTAATCCCTTCAGTCGGCTTGAAACAATCGAAGGATCAATCATGAATGCTGTAGGCAATCCTTGCTCAACCAGCGCAAGCGAATCAATCGCGGACAAATCATCCGCTGGGAAATAATTCTTTGCATTACTAATATCTTGAGTAGCTGGTGCAGATGCTGTAATCTGCCCCCAAACAGGGAGATTCAACAACATCAAAACCATTAAACTCAAATTCCTTACGAACATCTATTCGAAAATTTTTGCAAAATCAATTATGCCCTGCTCATCAAATGCCTTCCCTGTCACCTGAAAACCCATCGGCAAACCGGCTGTATCTTCTCCCATGGGAACAGATAAAGCTGGTAAACCCGTAATATTTGCCTGAACGGTAAACAAATCGCCCAAATACATCTGAAGCGGATCTAGCGTTTTTTCACCCATTTTATAGGCCGTTGAAGAAGTTGTTGGCGAAATAATAAAATCTACATCTGCTAAAATCGCCAAAGTACGCTCCTGAATAAGGCGTCTCACTTGTTGTGCTTTCGTATAATATGCATCGTAATAGTCGGCGCTCAACACAAAAGTCCCTAACATAATTCTACGCTTCACTTCTTCACCGAATGCCTCATCACGGGTCTTTTTATAAAGCTCCATCAAATCTTTGGCATCTGCTGTACGATGACCGAATTTCACACCATCAAATCGGGCCAAGTTGGAACTCGCTTCCGCCGTTGTCAACACATAATACGTCGGCAATAATTGCTCGATATATGCAAAATCAACCGACACAACTTCATAGCCCGCGGCCTTCAATGTCTCCACATGCGCAAAAAATGCATCGCGGATCTCTGGCTGCAAACTTGGGTGCTCGACGATTTCTTTGATGTAAGCCACTTTCTTTTTTTCTGGATAGTTGGTTTCCAACGAATCAACCACCGTACTATCGAAACCATCTTTTCCTTCGATCGTCTTCAAGACCAAAGCTAAATCTTCCAAATGATGCGCCATAGGACCAATTGTATCAAATGATGAAGCATAAGCGATTAAGCCCCAACGAGATACTCGACCATACGTTGGTTTCAAGCCCATAATACCACAAAACGCTGCTGGCATACGAATCGAACCACCTGTATCTGTCCCTAAGGAAACCTGGCACATTCCCGCCTGAACAGCCACAGCCGAACCACCGGAACTTCCACCTGCTACGTGAGCAGTATTCGCAAAATTTAATACAGGTCCAAAAGACGAATTCTCATTCGTAGATCCCATCCCAAATTCATCGCAATTTTGCCGACCAATAATAATCGCATCGGCATCTAAAAGACGCTGAACAGCAGTAGCCGAAAAGGTGGATTGAAAGCCATTTAATATTTGACTTCCTGCCTGACTAGGGTGGTCGGCGTAGCAAAGTAAATCTTTAATCCCAACAACCATTCCCGCTAAAGAACCTGCGGTACCCTGTTTGATTTTAGCATCTATTTCAGCTGCCCGCGCTAAAGCTTCTTGGTCATAAACCGTCAAAAATGCGTTCAATTTAGCATTATAGGCATCTATTCGGTCTAAATGACCTTGCACAATTTCCACGCATGTACGCTTGCCAGCCAATAAATCTCGACGTATTTCCGAGTAGGCAACAGGAACTAAATTCATCAAAAAAGGGGATTCTTTTTAAACACAAAAGCATAGTTGGCTTTCACCAACTATGCATTGAAAACAAATTCGGTAAGACTACTTCTTTGTTTCGTCTAATTCTTTGTTGATCTGATCTTTCACTTCATTCTTCGCGTCTTGGAACTCACGAATTCCTTTTCCAAGTCCACGCATCAATTCAGGTAATTTCTTACCACCAAAAAACAATAAGATCGCTAAGCCGATTAACAATAATTCGCCGCCACCTAAACCATTTAAAAACAATAATATACTTGAGATGTTCATTGTAGTCTAATTTTTAATTTTGTAAATATATTCAATAGTCATTAATAATCCTTATTCAGGCGTCAAACATTCACATGTTTTTCAAATTCATCTAATTCCTTTTTAATCGATTTCCCCACCCATAATACGACGGCCAAATCATCTGTAAAACCAACCAATGGTAAAACATCCGGAATGAAATCAAAGGGCGATATAAAGTAAATCAATACAGCCACTATTTTTACTAACGTAATTGCAGGCAATTTCTTGTATGTACCCGCAACATATGCTTTAATTAATTCGCTAAACAATACAATGTAATGATTCAATAGTCGAACAACTGAAATATTACTTGTTGCCGCAATCTCCTGAACTTTAACCAAAGACTTTTGAATCAGACCTAACATGCCTAATTTATCCTTCATGAAAACCGCTTCCGCTTTTTCCATGGCCTTCTGAAAATAATGTGATGAAATAATTCGATCTATAAAACTTTTCTCTGTTCCCATTTTCACTAATTAATCCTTAAATATACTAAAATGCTGCTAATTCCAAGTCGGCTCTATCCTTATAAATATTGATTTTAAAAAGAACGTCGAAATTTGACGATTATGTCTTATTTTTGCGACGATTTTAGTATAATCATTCCTAAAAATATAAACAATGAAAATCACCGTAGTAGGAGCAGGTGCCGTAGGTGCAACTTGTGCTGACAACATCGCTAGAAAAGAATTAGCAGATGAATTAGTATTATTAGATATCAAAGAAGGTATTGCTGAAGGTAAAACCCTTGATATGTTTCAAACGGCCTCTTTGTTAGGTTTTGATACCAAATTAGTAGGTTCAACCAATGATTATTCAAAGACAGCTAATTCAGATGTCGTTGTAATTACTTCTGGTCTACCTCGTAAACCAGGTATGACTCGTGAAGAGTTGATCGGTGTAAATGCTGGAATCGTTAAGAGTGTTGTAGAAAACATCTTAAAATTCTCTAAAAACCCAATCATTGTGATCATTTCTAACCCAATGGATACAATGACTTACTTAGCGAAATCAGTAGCTGGTTTAGATAAGCACCGTATCATCGGTATGGGTGGAACATTAGATTCAGCTCGTTTCAAATGCTATTTAGCAAAAGCGATGGATGTTTCAATCAATGATATCCACGGAACAGTAATCGGTGGTCACGGAGATACAACAATGATTCCTTTGAAGCGTTTGGCAACTTATAACGGTGTACCTGTTAGCCAATTCTTAGATGCAGAAACATTAGACAAGGTAGCTGCTGACACGATGGTGGGTGGTGCAACTTTAACAGGCTTATTAGGTACTTCCGCTTGGTATGCTCCAGGTGCTGCAGGTGCTGCATTAGTTGAAGCAATCGTACGCGATGAGAAGAAAATCATGTCTTGCTGCGTATCACTTGACGGAGAATACGGTCAATCAGATATCTGCTTAGGCGTTCCTGTCGTATTAGGCAAGAATGGTTGGGAGAAAATCGTTGATTACAAATTAACAGAAGACGAGCAAGCTGCTTTCAACAAATCTGCAGAAGCTGTTCGTAATATGAATTCAGTATTAGCGACATTGTCTATCTAATTTCGAATTTCAATGCATTAAAAAAGCCATCCGATTATTTTCGGATGGCTTTTTTTTATTTCGATCGAATAGCAGTCACCGGGTCCATCTTTGCGGCGACCCAGGCGGGAATGATTCCTGACAACACCCCAATAAAACTCGATATAAAGAGGCCTTTGAAAACATTCGATGCTGATAAGGTCAAAGGCAATGCATCTTGTGGAATTAACGTAATGAGTACGACTAAACCTATCCCAACAACACCTCCGATCAAACTCAAGAACACCGCCTCAAACAAGAACTGATACAATATCACATAATTCTTTGCACCCAAGGACTTCTGAATTCCGATGATATTGGTTCGCTCTTTCACCGAGACAAACATAATGTTGGCAATACCAAAGCCACCTACCAACAAAGAAAATCCGGCAATTAAAGCTCCCGCGATATTCAAGGCTGCAAAAATCCCGTCGAAAAAAGCTTGCAAGCCATCCAACCGATTTACAGAGAAATTATCCTCTTGCTTGGGTTTAATGGAACGTAAACTACGCATCATACCCGTAATCTCACCTTCTAAGGCTGTTTGACCATCATCCGACTTAAATGCTTTAATTGCAATATCGGGTGCAGGTCTATCTTTTTGAAATACGGCTGCAAAAGTTGTGTAAGGAATAATCACCTTTTCGTCTGGAGTTCCACCGAAATTCAACATGTCCTCCCCTTTCTTCTCAATCACCCCGATTACTAAAAATTTTATTCCGTTCACCTTAATAATCTCACCTACAGCTGACCGACCATCCACTAAGGTTTCAGCCACTTTCGCACCGATTATACATACAAATAATCCATTATCTGATTCAATTGGCAAGAAATAACGACCATCTTGAATTGGAGTACTCGTAATTTGATTATACTCATAAGAAGCTCCGGTCATGTTGGCATCAATGCTGTTACTTCCCCGACTAACATTCGCCGTCCGACCACCATCCATAATCGCAATAGCTTCCGCGTTCTCTAAATGTTCTTTCAAGTATTTAAATTCCGTGTATTTCATCTCCGGCCGATTCAAATATTTCCACCAAGGATAATTATTCTGCATCAACCAAGGCCATTTTCCTACATACAAAACGCCAGAACCTGCAAAGGAATCAATCTCTTTCCGAATCTTATTATTCAAAGAATCGACCGCCGTAAAGACCGCTACGATGGCAAAAATACCTACACTTACGCCCAATAAGGACAATGTCGTACGCATCACATTCGACCGCAATGCCTGATAGGCAAACAAAAAACTCTCGTAAACTTGACGTAAAAAGAACATAGATTTCAGTTTGAATTCAAATTTACAATTAATAACGAAAGGAATTCGTTCATTCGGATGAATTGCACATCAGAAACTTTGAGTGGTTATATGTTGGTAAGATTGGATTTCGTAATTTTAAAATTCAATTCGTAGATACATGCATTGGAGTAAGCGGGACATCGAGCAATTAAGCATTCATTTTGAGGGAGAACTCTTTATCAATGATTCGCAATCTAGTCAGATGACCAAACGATTATACGCGACCGACGCATCCGTCTATGAAGTAAAACCTACAGCCGTTGCCATTCCGTCAAATTCTAAAGACATCAAACGGCTTATTCAATTCGCAGCAAATCATAAAACCAATATCATTCCACGCGGTGCGGGCACTTCCCTAGCTGGACAAGTTGTAGGCGATGGAATTGTTATGGAGATTTCGGCCAAAATGGCCAAAATAATCCAATTGAATAAAAAAGAACAGAGTGTTTGGGTTGAACCAGGCATCATTCGAGACGATTTAAATAAACATTTAGCGCCTGCGGATTTATTCTTTGGCCCTGAAACGTCCACAGCGAACCGCGCGTTAATCGGCGGAATGATCGGAAACAATTCCTGTGGTTTACACTCCATAGTTTGGGGGTCAACACGTGATCATTTATTAGAAACCCGAGCATGGTTATCCGATGGAACAGAAATACATACAGAACCACTAAGTTTAGAGGCGTTTTATAAAAAAACAACACTCACCAACTTAGAAGGCACGATTTACCGAGAGCTTCACAGAATGCTCAATAATCCCGAGATACAATCACTGATCCGAAATGCATTTCCAAAGGCTGAAATCAAACGGAGAAATACGGGTTATGCACTCGATGCACTCATTGAGATGCAACCCTTTAATCCAAAAGGTCAACCGTTCAATCTTTCAGCTTTATTAGCTGGATCCGAGGGAACTTTAGCGGTCGTTCATGCAGCCAAATTGAACCTCCTGAGTAAACCCGAGCCGTTTGTTGGGCTATTATGTTTACACTGCAACAGCATACAAGATTCGCTGCACGCTAATATCATTGCCTTACAATCCAATCCTACCGCATCAGAATTAGTGGATGATTTTATTCTGTCGTTTACAGAGAATCACCCCAACTTCAAAGATGACCGTAGCTTTATCGAAGGAAAACCGGCTGCCATTTTGATGGTTGAATTCCGATCAGAAAGTCAGGATGAATTAGATAAGAAAATCGCCACTTGCATCTCATCGATCCGAGAGGCTAATTTGGCTTATGCCTTCCCTGTTTTGTATGGTGATGAAATCAGCAAAGGATGGGATATCCGCAAAGCAGGTTTGGGACTTATCCGCAACCAAACCGGGCTTAAACAACCCGTAAATCTCATTGAAGATTGTGCGGTTGCTCCCATTGACTTACCTTCTTATGTTGCTGATATTCAAGCTTTATTAGCAAAGCATCATGTGCAGGCGGCCTTTTATGCCCATGCTGGTGCAGGAGAATTACACATTGAACCCTTTTTAGATATTCATAGCCCAGAAGGGAAAACTTTATTCCGGAAACTCCTTACAGAAACTGTTGAAATTCTAAAAAAATACAAGGGTTCACTTAGTGGCGAACATGGAGATGGCCGATTAAGAGGCGAATTCATCCCGCAAATTATGGGTGATGAGATTTACCAATTGTTCATTGAAATCAAACAATTGTTTGACCCACAAAACATCTTAAATCCGGGCAAAATTGTTCATTCTCCTCCGATGGACGAAGCTTTTCGTCAAAAGGAAAAACAAGAACCCGCAAACTATTATTTCCATTACCCAGAAACAGAAAGTCCATTAGGCCTTGCTGAAAAATGTTCTGGTTCAGGGGATTGTAAAAAAACAGCATTGACCGGCGGAACCATGTGTCCAAGTTTTATGGCCAGCCAAAAAGAAAAAGATAGTACACGAGGAAGAGCAAACATTTTACGCCAACTCATCACAGAAAGCGGTTCTGAGGCTTATTCAAATCCTGAATTACTTGAAGTTCTTGACCTATGTCTTTCCTGCAAAGGTTGTCAAACCGAATGCCCATCGGGTGTAGATATGGCCAAATTAAAGGCTGAAACACTCCAACAACATTACGACAAACAAGGGATTCCTTGGCGAACTAAAATGGTCGGCCACTTCCCTATCTTCCAAAGACTCGCTAGCTATGTTGCTCCACTCTACAACTTAGCCATCAACTTTCCTGGCAGCTCGATTCTTTTGAAAAGTGCCATGGGATTCTCTTGGAACCGAAGTCTACCTGAAGTACATTTCACAAGTTTAGAGACATGGCATAAACGTTATAGCCATCGGGTCAACCAAGAGCAATTCGAAAAGGGATTTGTGTATTTGTTTGCGGATGAATTCACCAATTACAATGAGGTTGAATTAGGCAAAAAGACCGTCTTACTCCTAAATGAATTAGGTTACGGTGTCAGAATACCCGATCAAATCATTTCCGGAAGAACCTACATTTCCAAAGGAATGCTTGCCTTTGCCAAAGAATTAGCTAATACCAATGTCCAAGCCTTAACGGACATTGTTTCGGTGGAACACCCTTTCATCGGAATTGAACCGAGCGCCATTTTGAGCTTCCGGGATGAAATCCCCAATTTGGTCAATGAAGAACTCCGTGAAAAAGCCTTAAAACTTAAAGCAAACTGCCTCTTAGTGGACGAATTCCTATTACAAGAAATTAAAGCTAAACGCATTACGCAAGAACAGTTTACCGATAAGTCGGAAAAAGTAATCCTCCACGGGCATTGCCACCAGAAATCCATCGCGGGAATTAGTAGTACCCGACAAGTTTTGAACTTTCCGGCCAATTATGAGGTTGAACTTTTACCAACGGGCTGCTGTGGCATGGCGGGCTCGTTTGGCTATGAGAAAAAGCATTATAAGTTATCCCAACAAATTGCCAAATTAGTCTTGTATCCACGCTTATTGGCTACAAAAAATAAAACGATTATCGCCATGAACGGAACCTCTTGTCGGCACCAAATCAAAGATGGCATCGACAAAGAAGCTTTCCACACAGCGGAAATTATGTACCAAGCCCTTGCTCAAAAGACCCTAAAACCATGATCCAATACAACATTTCTATATTTGTAGAGAACAAAATCGAAGACCAAGCCATCAAGGCTCTAACTAAACATATCGTACCGGAATTAAATGCTTGGGATTTTATTGAACAAGCACATGTTTTTGAAATCAGCTCGCATCAAGAACCCGATTCGAAAGGGTTTTCGGTACAATGCTTGATTCCACAATCAGAAGAAAGAAGAAAAGAGGCCATCGAAAACTTAATATCCAATTTCTTTTTAGCAGAATTCCCGAACCAATTTGTCTATTTCCCTAGCCAATTAAAGCGACTTTAAGCCCAGCGAATTGGTTCTATTCCTTGGGAAACCAAGAAATCATTCGTTTGCGAAAAGGGTTTTGACCCAAACCAACCGCCGCGATTCGCTGATAATGGCGATGGATGTGCGGACTTGATGACAAAATGTATATTCGCATCAATCAGGGAAGCAAACTGTTGTGCATGATTTCCCCACAACAAAAAGACGACTGGACTTACACGTAAATTTAGTTCGTGTAGTACAGCTTTTGTGAACAAAGGCCAGCCCATCCCTGCATGTGAACCCGCCTCCCCTGCCCGAACGGTTAATGAGGTATTCAAAAGTAGAACTCCTTGACCAGCCCAATCACTTAAATCACCAGAAGAACGCATCAAGCCTAAATCTTGAAACAACTCCTTATAAATATTCTTTAAGGAAGGGGGAAGCGGAACGCCTTGGGGTACTGAAAAACTTAAGCCATGTGCTTGCCCAGGCCCATGATAAGGATCTTGACCTAAGATGACCACGCGGGTATTTTCGAAGGAGCATAAATTAAGCGAATCAAACAATTGAGAAACAGGAGGATAAATAGGTTCATTTTGATAGGCATTAAGGACTTTCACAGAAAGCTTCTCAAAATTTTCGGATTGGAATGTAGATTTCAAGACTGATTTCCAATCATTCTGCAGTAAATCCTGTAATTTTAATTCTTTATTTGCCATAGCATCAAATCCATATCTCCCTTGAATACACCTGAAATTTCCATCGAGGTCATTGTAAACCACATCCCAGATATGGAAATACAAAAACCGTATCAATACTTCTTTGGCTACCAAATTACAATCTTAAATCGGTCCGCACAACCTGTACAGCTCGTAAGTCGCTATTGGCTCATCTTGGATGGAGGATTGAATGAGGATACAGTGAAAGGTTTGGGGGTGGTAGGCCAACAACCCATCTTGGAACCCAATACCTCTTTTACGTATACTTCGGGCTGCCCTTTGATGTCAGAATTTGGTAAAATGAGCGGGTACTATACTTTTCTAAATTTAAATTCTCAGGAAACCTTTCAAGTAGAAATCCCAGCCTTTTCTCTCACCACGATATTTGCTCAAAACTAATGTTACAACGCTTCGCATTTAACTGGAAAGCACAAACCGCGCATGGCTTGCATTCACCGTTCGTATTTGACCTATACACGCAGGTGATCGATCCTGTATACCAACAAAATCCTAGCGATATTCAAGAAGCGATGATTCATGGTATCGGTAAACATCTGAAATTAGCTGCAGGTAAAATTCAGGTAATCGATTTTAAGAAATTAACTGATAGCGATTTGCCTAGTATTGAGGAATTAATGCTTGAAAAAGATCATTTACTTTTTTGTTTAAACATTAGAGATTCGGATGAATCCTTGCAAAAATGGTCATTTATAGCAGCGATGCCACAAGCAATCCACAGCATTGAATTATTTGAAATGGGTATTATCTCGTTAAATCCGATTGCACCCAAACAGCATTTCATTCTTAAAAAGGCATAAAAAAAAGGGAGATGCCTTTCGGACATCCCCCTAAAAAAAAAAAAAAAATACGTTTAAACAGGCTTGGCAATTTCAACCAATACACGTTTACCTTTAATTGCAGCTCCAGCCATTTTATCCAAAACTACTTTTGCATATTCTTTAGGCACATCTACGTATGTGTGCTTATTTTCGATCTGAATTTGACCTAAGGCATTTCCAGGAATTCCTGTCTCACCAGCAAAAGCACCCACGATATTCGAAGGAGAAATTTTCTCATTAAATCCAATGTTAACAAACATACGAACCATGTTCTCATCGTTACGGTAAGGCTTTCCTTCACGATCCATACGAGGTCCGCGAGGTCCACGATCACGATCTCCACCTCTTTCGAAGCGACCACCACGATCTCCACCACCGCGAGAATCACGATCAAAACGACCGCCACCACGACGCTCTCCACCGCGTGAATCACGATCACGGTATCCACCGCCACGCTCTTCCCGACCGTACTTACGTGATTGACGCTCTAATTCTCCTTCAAGATTTTCATCTCCGAATTCATTCTTCTGAATTCCCATGTTCATCTTCACCAAAGCAGCAACAATTTGCTCTGTTGTGAATCCAGCATGTTGTAAGTTCTCCAATGAATCAGAGAAAACCTCTAAATCACCTTCATTGATCGTTGCAGCCACACGCTCAATGAACATGCCTTTCTTGATACCAACAACATCTGTAAACGATGGGATAACACCTTTGTCAATTTTAACTTTGGTATAGTTCATGATTTCACGCAAACGATTGCGCTCAGATCCTACAACCAAGGTAAATGCCTTACCAAATTTACCAGCACGGCCTGTACGACCAATACGGTGTACATAATATTCTTCATCTAAAGGAATATCGTAATTAATTACCGCATCCACATTGTCAACGTCCAATCCACGTGCAGCCACATCAGTCGCTACCAAGATTGTCACATTTCCATTACGGAAACGATTCATTACTTGTGTACGTTGGCTTTGGCGTAAATCACCGTGCAAACCTTCAGCTGCATAGCCACGAGAAACCAATTCTTCTACCACCTCATCCACACGTTTCTTCTGGTTACAGAAAATCAACATCAATTTCAAGGCATAAAAGTCGATCAAACGTGTTGTAACTTCCATCTTCGCACGTCCTTTTACATCGAAATACAATTGCTCGATGTTGACGTTCGTGATTTCATTTTTAACAACTTTAACCAATTTAGGCTCTGTCAAATAACGACTTGTCAAGGCCATAATCGGCTTAGACATCGTTGCAGAGAATAATACAGTTTGCCGCTCGTTTGGCATTTCTTGTAAGATACTTTCGATATCCTCGCGGAAACCCATATCCAACATCTCATCTGCCTCATCCAATACGATCATGGATGCTTGTTGTAGTTTCAACGCACGACGCTCAATTAAATCAATGACACGACCTGGAGTACCCACAACAATGTTGGCACCTGCCTTCAATGACTTAATCTGACGATCAATTGAATCACCACCGTAAACAGTCGTAACCCAAACACCTTTCGTGAATTTAGCCAACTTCTTCATTTCTTCCGAAACTTGAACGGCCAACTCACGCGTAGGACATAAAATAATTGCTTGTACGAATTTCTCGAATGGAACGATATGTTCAATCATAGGAATACCAAACGCTGCCGTTTTACCGGTACCTGTTTGTGCTTGTCCGATGACATCGCGACCTTCTAAAACGTAGGGAATTGCTTCTGATTGGATGGGGGAAGCAAACTCAAAACCCATTTCTTTTACTGCTTCTTGGATACCTTCCGACAAAGGAAGACTATCAAAGCGAATTTTTTCACTCATGATTGTTATGTTTAATTATGATGCCCTAACACATCCGTAATCAAACCTAATAGCCCTTTGTCGTTAATCAGAAGGGATTTACAATCACTTGTAATCGATTTATGCGGATGCATTTGTACTAATATGCCACAAAAGTACGCATACTTACAACAGAAAGCAAACGAATTGGATTATTTTAATACAGGCTTCTTTGAAAGCGCAAAGATTAACCCTTTATCATCGGATGATTTAACCTCAATCCGTGCTGGAGACAAACCCTCTCCTACTAACCGATTTTTAATCACAAAACCGCGCTTCAACGATGTGCGTTCATCTTTTCCGGAATTCACCAAAATCTTTAGAGACGCCTCTTTGTAGCGATTCATTCCTTCCGCCATCCGCTTAAAAACATAGTCGACAGGCTTATCCAACAAATCAGTTTGCTCGTTGAAAACCAACTCATTGGCGGCTAGCTCAACAGGTTCCGTTTGAGTAGAATCTGACAAATATTGATGCAAAGCTACAATCACTGAATTTTTAGGCACATCAAATGACGTCCCTTTAGGCCAAATTAAACTCGTTAAAGAATCGGATCGCAATTTAGTTGAATCCAATACCGCGCGGGTTAGGCTATCGTTCAACTTACTTAAACTATCAATCGGGATAATTTCCTCTGTTTCTGCGATCGTTTCATCCTCTTCGGTCGACCTGAAAGCTGTATACCAAATAACACCCCCACCCAAAACCAAAATAATGAGCATGTAAACAAAGGTGTTCACGGTCAAATTTTGCAATAATCCACCTTCTGAAAGGGGCTCTTGCTCATCGGAGTAAGTCAATAATGCTCCAGTATCCACTCGCAAAATGTCCGACAACAATAAAATTTCTGAAACCCCTAATTGGATTCTCGCAGGACATAATACGTAAAACTGTTGCTTCAAGCTTAAGAAATATTCACCATAAGCCTTCCAATCTTTCAGCGCCTCATATTCTTCTTGCTTTAAGCGATAGCCATACAAGCCGAAAAACAAGGTTAAGCCTTTCAAGATCGCGGAACTCTTCGCCCCCATCTCACGGGACAATAACATGGCAATCGCACTTTTTTTGTCGGGAATTAAAATACCCATCATCCCCTCACCGTAACGCAAAATAACATCTTCGTCATATTTCTGTTTATCGGCAGATAAAAAAGCCTCGATGTCATTGATAGGCGCCGACTTCTGTAAAATAAAGTTATAAAGCGCATTGAAACGAATACGATTACGAACAAGCTTCAACAAACCACCTAAAATAATGGCCTCCCAAACAGGATAAAGCTCATCCACTTTTTCAACAGGCTCATTGAGGTAGATTGAAAGTCGATTTAAAATGACCGACTTTTCCTCTGCACTAATTACGTAAAACGATTGATTCATAGACTGCAAAATTACAAGGACTGAACGGATTTCATACAATAAGTATCGGCTTATTTTTTAATTATTAACGCGGCATTCATTACCTTTGTTTTATGAAAAAAGTATTGTTTATTGACCGGGATGGAACGATTATACATGAACCCATCACAGACCAACAAGTTGACAGCTACGAGAAATTAGCATTTCTCCCAAATGCCATTTCCAATTTGAAGAAGATTGCTCAAGAATTGGATTATGAATTGGTGATGGTAACCAACCAAGATGGATTGGGTACTCAATCATTTCCTGAGGATACTTTTTGGCCTGCACACAATAAAATGCTAGAAATCCTGGCGAGTGAAGGCATCGAATTCGCCGCTATTCACATCGACCGTAGTTTTCCTGCAGATAATCTTCCTACTCGCAAACCGGGCATCGGGATGCTTTCGGAATACTTCAATGGATCTTACGATTTAGCAAATTCATTTGTCTTAGGAGACCGCGAAACGGATGTACAATTAGCCAAAAACCTAGGGGCCAAAGGTATTTTCATCGGCGAGCAAACTATTTCAACTGAACTTAGCGAAAGCCTTGCTTTAACCTGTACAGGTTGGGATGAAATCTACCGCTTCTTAAAATTACCTGCACGTAAAGTAAGCCACCAACGCAATACACACGAAACCAAAATCCAGATTGAACTCAATCTCGATGGAAGTGGAAAAGCTGCCAATCAAACGGGTTTAGGCTTTTTCGATCATATGTTGGATCAAATAGCCAAACACGCGAATGTAGATTTAGCAGTAACTGTGCATGGCGATTTACATATCGATGAGCACCACACAATCGAAGATACGGGTATCGCTTTGGGAGAAGCTTTCACATTAGCCTTAGGAGACAAACGTGGCATCAATCGCTATGGTTTCTTGTTGCCCATGGATGAATGTTTAGCACAAGTTGCTTTGGATTTTTCCGGACGTAATTGGTTGGTATGGGAAGCAAGTTTCAAACGCGAGATGATTGGTGAAATGCCTACCGAAATGTTCTCTCACTTCTTCAAGTCTTTCTCAGATGCAGCAAAATGTAACTTAAACATTCAAGCTAGCGGCGAAAATGAGCACCACAAAATTGAGGCTATTTTCAAGGCCTTTGCTAAAACAATTCGCATGGCGGTTGAACGCGATATAAAAAATTTAAATTCTTTACCGAGTACCAAAGGATTACTCTAAACAAATTCTTAATTTTGCACAAATAATTAAATACTATGGGATATTCAGGCGCAGCATTCTTTATCATTTTGTTCGCGATTTCAATCGTCGTTGGAGCAAAACTTCAAAAGATCTACAAAGAAAGAGGGAAATAATTCCTCTTTCTTTTTTTATATCCACCCCTCATCAGCAAAACTTACATAGGTACTCGCACTGATAATGAGGTGGTCTGCAACGAGCATATCCACGCTCTTTGCTGCAACAAGCATTCGATTCGTTAATTGTTTATCCGCTTCACTAGGCTGTAAATGCCCAGATGGATGGTTGTGTGCAAGGATTAGGCTACTGGCTTGCAAATGAATCGCCGACTTCAGTATTAGTTTAATATCGACAACCGTTCCGGCAATTCCTCCCCGACTGATACATTCTTTCTTGATCATCCGTGCCGCACGATTGAGGTAAATCACCCAAAACTCTTCATGGACTAAATCTGCTAAATGAGATTTGAGTAAATCGTAGGCATCAGCAGATTGTCGAACTCGGTCAATTGTTGAATTAGCTGTGTAATCCATCCGCCTACGCCCTAATTCCATCGCTGCAACTAAAACTGCGGCTTTAGCCGTGCCAATCCCCTTGATTTTACGGTATTCTGGTAATCCCCAGCGACCAAGCATAGCTAAGTCACCATCTACCTGTCGGAGCATTTCCCTTGCCAAATCCAAAGCAGAATGATCTCGAATCCCAGAGCCAATCAGTATAGCCAAAATCTCTTCCAATCGAAGCGTTTCGCGCCCTTTGGAAAATAATATCTCCCGCGGTCGGTCTGATTCCAATAAATCTTGAATTTTCTGATAGGTCATGTACGAATGTACTGCCTATAAACAAGAAAACCCCGCACGAAGCGAGGTTTATCAAGTACCTGATAATAAGGGATTAAGCTGCGATTTTGTTCGCTAACTTCGCTAATTTTGATTTTTGATTAGCTGCCTTATTTTTATGAATGATGTTTTTCTTTGCTAATTTATCCAACGCAGAAGACACTTGCTTGAACAAGTCAGAAACGATCGCCTTGTCCGTAGTCAATCTCAATTTCTTGATTAACGTACGTGTAGATTTGTGTTGGTAACGATTGCGCAAACGCTTTGATTCATTTGCCCGAATACGCTTTAGTGCTGATTTATGATTTGCCATCTTTAAAAAAATTCTCTTTTCTGTAAAATTGAATTGCAAAAGTAAGCAAAAGGTTTAGAATTTACAATACAACCACTAAAAAAATACATGATGAAATATTTAATTTTAGCCCTACTCCTGCATATAAATTTCTCCCTCATGGCCAACTGGGGATTCTATGCACACAAAAAAATCAATAAACTGGCTATTTTCACATTACCTCCACCCCTCATTAATCTGTACAAAAGGCACCTAGATGAAATCATCAACTATGCTGTTTTACCAGATCAGCGACGACATAGCCTGGATAAGGAAGCAGCGAGGCATTATATTGATCTAGACCGTTACTACATCAAGGACATTCAATACCTAACCTGGGAAAATGCCATATTAAAATATTCCGAAGATTCCCTTCAAAAACATGGAATTGTGCCTTGGAACATCCAAACGTATTTCCGCCAACTGAAATATGCTTTTCTAGCTAGAGACACTATGCGAATCATCAAAATATCAGCGGAATTAGGACATTATGTAGCAGATGCACACGTTCCGCTGCATACAACGTCCAATTATGATGGCCAACAAACGAACCAAGTAGGCATTCATAGCTTTTGGGAGTCCCAAATACCCGAACTACTCCAAGAGAAGCTTGATGATTGGATAGGTCCGGCAGCCTGTATCCCGAATGTACTCACAAGCACATGGGATTGGGTTATAGAATCACATGGCATGCTAACGGATTTATTTAATGGAGAAAAAATAATAAACGCGCGAGTTCCCAATTCCAAAAAATACAAACACAATCAAAAAGGTAAGAATTTAGAAAAGATGTATTCAGAACATTACATAGAGGCATACCACAAACAACTTGATAATCAGGTAGAAAAACGCTACTTAGCATCGATCAAAAACATCGGAAGTTTATGGTATTCTGCATGGCTTGAAGCGGGAGAGCCTGATTTCAAATAAATTTGTGCAATTTTGCAGCATGAATGCATCAAAATTTGTCCAATTAAAGCACGGGAAGGACGCCCCGGTTAAACGATTTCACCCTTGGGTATTCTCAGGAGCTATTGTAAAACAAAGCCCTAACCTGCAAGATGGTGACTGGGTTAATGTATATAGCAGTCGGGAAGAATTCTTAGGCACTGGACATTTTCACCATGGAAGTATTGCGGTTAAAATACTTTCGTTTCAAGAAATCGAATCCAAAACAACATTTTGGGAAAACAGAATTCAAAATGCATGGGATTTACGCAGTTTATTGCCCTTAAAGGATACAAACGCTTTTCGCTTAATTCATGGCGAAGGAGATGGCTGCCCTGGTCTCATTATGGACTTATACAAGGACGTACTCGTATTTCAGGCACATACCATTGGTTTGCACCGCGACCGAGATGAAATAGTTGAGGCCGTTAAAAATGTCTTAGGCAAAAAAATCAAAGCTATTTACGATAAAAGCAAAGAAACCTTACCTACTGAATATGCACAAACGTGCACAAACTCATTTGTTTTTGGCGAAGTAAAAGTTCCTTACACGGTGAAAGAAAATGGGATTTCCTTTTCGATCAACTGGATTACAGGACAAAAAACAGGTTTCTTTATTGACCAAAGAGAAAACCGGGCTTTATTAGCACAATATGCGCAAGGCAAATCAGTTTTAAATACGTTCTGTTATTCAGGTGGATTCTCACTTTATGCCTTAAAAGCTGGAGCTGCATCCGTCATTTCCTTGGACGCCTCAGCGAAAGCAATCGACTTAGTTAATGCTAATATCGAATTGAATAAGATGCAGGAACTAAATCATCAGGCAATCGTAGGTGAAACACTCCCCTATTTGAAAGCCAATGAAGACGAATTTGACATCATTGTTTTGGATCCTCCTGCGTTTGCCAAATCGATGAATGCGAAACACAAAGCATTGCAAGGCTATCAAAAAATCAACGAATTGGCTTTACGCAAAATCAAGAAAAACGGACTTCTTTTCACCTATTCTTGTTCGCAAGTCATTACCAGAGACCTATTCTACAACATGCTGGTAGCTGCCGGAATAGCCGTAGGACGAGAGATTCAAGTCATTCATCAAATGACACAGTCACCCGATCATCCGATCAACCTTTTCCACCCTGAAAGTAATTACTTGAAAGGGTTTGTACTAAAGGTTTTATAACAAAAAAGGCGCTGAAACATTCAGCGCCTTTTTCGATTAATCGACAAATCGGAAGATTCGATTCCAACGAATCTTATCTAAAGAGATCAAAGGCTTATTCGGATCTATCGACATCCAAACAAACACGGCTTTACCCACAATGTGGTCGGCTGGCACAAATCCCCAGAAACGAGAATCCGCTGAATTGTGACGATTATCTCCCATCATGAAATAATAATCTTGCTTAAAAGTATACGAAGTCAATGCTTGACCATTCTTCAACAATTTATCACCCGCCAAAACGATATCTGAGTTACCTTCATATTTAATAATGGCCTCTTGATACAATTTCACATTTTTACGATCTAATTGTACTGTCCAACCTTTGGAAGGCACTTTTAAAGGTCCGTAAAAATCACGATTCCACTTAAAATCAATCGTATCATGCGGGAACATATCAATGAATGTCAATCCCTTCGGATCCTTGAATGCATCTAAATCGAATGATTTTGCCCAAGGCAAAGCCTTAATCTCATCAATATGTTTCTTAGACGTATTCAATTTATAACCAGCTAATTGATTTGTAGAATCTGCCAAAGGCAACCAATCAGCTGAATCATAACTCGCATCCGGCGAATTACGAATGCCGTATTCCGCAAAAAATGCATCGTCTAAATTCTCTTTGGTCTTCATAAATACGGGATGTTGCATCTTTTCCGGATTTTCCATCGCCTTATTATTGACAAATACTTGTTGGTCTCTAACTTCCAACACATCCCCTGGTGTTGCCACACAACGCTTCACGTAGAATGTTCGTAAATCCAATGGAGCATCACCATCCTCCTCAAAATTGGGAACATTGAATACGACGGCATCTCCTTGCTTAACTTTCGAAAAACCTGGCAAACGATAGGTTGGCAATTGCAACCAAGTCAAATAAGAAGGCAAATTCGTAAACCAAATCTTCTGGTGAGTCAATGGCAATTGTAAAGGTGTTTTAGGTGTTCGAACACCATAATGCATCTTGCTTACGAATAAGAAATCTCCTACCATTAAAGAACTCTCCATGGAAGGTGTAGGAATTGTATAGGCCTCAAACAAGAAAAAACGAATCAATGTTGCAGCTACGACGGCAAATACAACGGAATCCAACCATTCTCTAAATGGTGACTTATGTTTAGACTTAGGCTTTTGATTTTCAGTTGGTTTCATGAATTCTTATGTAAATATTTATCAATTAATTCTTGTGAAGGCTTATAGATATAAGGATGTGGAAACCCATTTTCAATAAAAGTAGGATCTTCCATATTGGTATAGCGAAAATGACAAGACCACCGTATTTCATCATTCGTGATAACACCAGATTCGTGAACAAGTAACGTTGAAAAAATAGCAATATCCCCTAATTTCATTGCTTTTTGCACACGAGGATAAGATGTTCGGTCAAAATCTACTTCCGCAAAGCCATTTTCAAGGCGATCGGTTAATGGTCCCAATTTATGTGATCCTGGATAAAAAATCACAGGGCCATGAGCGATATCTAAATCCATCAGGGGTAGCCAAACAACAACAGAATCATCGGAGGCCAACATCGATGTCCAATCTTGGTGCAAAGGAGTCTTATAAAAATGCTCTGATTTGGCCAATGAAGGATGATTGAAAAATAAAACCGGACGCGTACACATTAACGGATGTGAAAGACCTAAATCTTTAAATAAACTCATTAACTCTGGATTAACTGCCAATTGATAGAGTTCAATCAAACCACTTTGAATCATTTTCCCGCAAGCGATAAACTCCTCTAAATGGTTCTCGAATAGGCTCTGCATTTGACTTAAATAATCACCTGTGATACCAAAACGTTTGAATTGAATATCAAAAACAGCCTTGGCAGCTGTTTGAATCTGACCAATGAGAGCTGGATCAAAAAAACCAGGGAGAATAATTAATCCCTCCTCTTGCAATTGTTTTTTTAATGCGATAGAATCCATATTATTTATTTTAGCATATCATCCATACCCAAAACACCCTTCTTATCTTTTACCCATTCAGCGGCAATCACGGCACCCAAGGCAAAACCTTCCCGACTGAATGCTTCGTGGGTAATTTCAATTTGGTCAACTTTTGAGATATACTTAACCGTATGAGTTCCTGGAATAATCGATTCTCTTTGAGACCAAATAGCAACTTCATTAGCAGCTGGAATTTCGTTATTCACCCATTTGGTTTTCGAAGCGTAGGCATCAATAATACCTTCCGCAATGGTAATCGCCGTACCCGATGGAGAATCTTTCTTCTCTAAATGGTGGATTTCATTCGTATAAATATCATATTCGGAGTGGCACGACATCAAGGCAGCCAAGGTTTTATTCAGTTTAAAGAATAAATTCACACCTATTGAATAATTCGAAGCATAGAAAAAAGTCGATTGATACTTAGCCGTTGCAGCTTCCACTTCTGCTTTTCGCTCAAGCCAACCCGTTGTACCACAAACTACTGGAATTTGCTTTTCGATACAAGTCATGATATTGGTAAATGCAGAGGCAGGATTTGAAAATTCAATGGCAACATCCACACCTTGTTTGCTAAATTGGCTTAATTCTACTTGATTATCCACATCGATGCGTGCAACGACTTGATGTCCCCGACCGACTGCAAGACGTTCGATCTCCTTCCCCATTTTCCCATAACCAATTAATACAATTCTCATAAAATCATTTTTTAAAATTAAACGATAAGCTCAATCCAGACACCATACCTTGTGATAAAGGGTCGATTTCCATGATTGGCTTCACGCGCATACTTAAATCATCCGACACATCAAAAGTCTTCAAATGCGCACTTACATTGGCATCCACAATATTTAACGCCCAAGCCAAAGCCATCCCAATATAGGTATAATCGCGATTCCTACGAAAACCATCATTGATACGTTTCAACTGATTTACATCCAAATCACGCGTAACACCATCTTCGTACGGTACAGCCACCGTTGCAGGGGGCGTATAATTTGGATCATCTGGATGAACGGATACTACGTAATAATATTCCCGATATTTGGTATACCTTACTTGGTTATAATTTGCTATCATTCCCAACGTAATAAACGCTCCAGCCACCAAAGGTAATTTCCAATATTGCCGATTGTATAACTGCCCCCATCCCGGAATCATTAAAGATTTCAAGGTAGCTTGTCGGGGAATAATTTTATAAGGCATTTTCACCACCTTCACAGAATCTTTCTGAACCTGTTTTAAGGAATCCAGTGATGCACCCAAGCTTGTTCTAGCGCACAAAATCAAACACAAAAAGCACATCAATCGAATATGCATAACTTACGAACGAATAGCTTCTAACACTTTCAACAATTCTTCTTTCGACTTAAATGTAATTTTCATTTCACCCTTTCCCTGCTCATTCATTTTCAAAGAAACAGGTGCATGAAAGAAATCAGTCAAAGACTTTTGCCATTGCGTAATTTCATTGACAGCTACTTTTGTTGTACCTGACGATGGAACATCCACCGCAGGCGTCGCTGATTGACGAACCGCATCTTCTAAGCGCCGCACCGACCATTCTTCCGAAATTGTCTTTAAAAATAATTGTTGTTGGACTTCAATATTCTCAACGGAAATCAAACAACGCGCATGACCCATCGAAATTTTATTGTCACGAATCGCCACTTGAATGTGGGGCGGCAATTTCAACAAACGCATGTAATTGGTAACCGTAGAACGATTTTTCCCGACACGTGCACCTAAATCTTCTTGACGCAAATCACATTCTTCCATCAATCGCTTGTAGGAAAGTGCAATCTCAATCGCATTTAAATTTTCACGTTGAATGTTTTCAATCAACGCCATTTCAATCATTTGCTGATCATCAGCCGTCCGTACATAAGCCGGAATACGAGTCAAACCCGCAATTTTCGAAGCCTGTAAACGACGCTCACCAGAAATCAATTGAAACTTACGTGGTGCTATTTTCCGAACGGTAATCGGCTGAATGATGCCTTGCACACGGATTGACTCCGCTAAATCTTGTAAAGCAGCTTGTTCAAAATGCTCCCGCGGCTGATATGGATTTGTTTCAATAAATTCCAAGGGAATCTCTTCCATCAGATTGACACCATCCAAACCACCTAGGCTATCTGCCCCTTGACGCGCAGAACTTTGGAGATTCTCAGAATCCTCCAACAAAGCGCCTAAACCTCTACCTAAACCAATACGCTTCTTATTTGCTTCTTGCTTGCTGCTCATGTAATATTAAATCAAATGGTTTGTAATAGGCCATTTTTCAGGATTATCTCCTTGGCTAAATTCAAATAACTTATCGCGCCTTTGCTATCTGCATCATGCAAAATGGCTGGTATGCCATAACTTGGGGATTCTGACAAACGAATATTCCGAGGAATGATTGTCTCAAATACCATGTTTTTAAAATGGGAATTCACTTCATTAACCACTTGATTCGATAGACGTAAACGCAAATCGTACATGGTTAATAGGATCCCCTCAATCACCAAACCTGGGTTCAAACGCGATTGAATAATCTTAATCGTATTCAATAGTTTTCCCAAACCTTCTAAGGCATAATACTCACATTGTACCGGGATAATCACAGAATCGGCAGCTGTTAAGCTGTTGATTGTAATCAATCCCAATGAAGGCGAGCAGTCCATAATGATAAAATCATATTGATCTTTAATGCCTGCCAAAGCTTCCTTCATTTTACCCTCCCGATTCGTCAAATTAATCATCTCAATTTCCGCCCCGACCAAATCAATATGCGATGGAATGATATCCAAAAATGGGACTTCTGTGGCTAATATACTTTCTGCAACCGTAGCGATTCCAACCATGCACTCATAAATGCTCCGACTAACTTCTTTGGGATTAAAACCAAGCCCAGAAGTGGAATTCGCCTGAGGATCCGCATCAATCAAAAGTGTTTTAAATTCCAATGCAGCCAAACTCGCAGCTAGATTAATAGCCGTCGTCGTTTTTCCAACACCACCCTTCTGATTTGCAATTGCGATAATCTTACCCATGAATGATTTGAATTAATTTTTTCGTTAACGAATTGAACCAACAATATTACGAAAAAGGTTTCACATCTTTTTTCAAATTTGACCAAGGGTAGCTGAAATTTTATCAATCAAGTTTTGCTTGATTTAAACAAAGATATTTTATCTTGCCCACCGATTATCAACAACCTATTCATGACACAAAATTCTACAGCACATCCCAAAGGACTTTATGTACTTTACTCCACGGAAATGTGGGAACGATTCAATTTCTATGGCATGCGTGCCATACTTTCCCTTTTCCTCGTAAATGCATTAGCTTTCAAACAAAATGAGGCATCCATCCTTTATGGGGGCTTCTTAGGACTAAGTTACCTGATGCCCATGTTGGGAGGTTATGCATCTGATCGCTATTTAGGAAATCGAAATTGCATTATTTTGGGCGGATTGGTCATGTCTGTAGGCCAATTATTCCTTTATGGATCCGCAAGCACCTTTCTAGACAACTTTTCACTCGCCAATTCACTCATGTGGATTGGTTTATTATTTTTAATTGTAGGTAACGGGTTTTTCAAACCTAATATCTCTTCCATGGTAGGCTCACTTTATCCCAAAGGCGATAATCGACTTGACTCGGCATTCACCATTTTCTATATGGGTATCAACACAGGGGCTTTTCTAGGCATGTTGATTTGCCCATTAGTTGGCGACATTAAAGTTGACGGCATTCGCAACGTAGAAGCATTTAAATGGGGCTTTTTCGCTGCTGGCTCCGCAATGCTTTTTGGGACAATTCTGTTCTATTTTATCAAAGACAAATATATTGTATCACCTACAGGTGAGCCTGTTGGACTAAAACCCGTTTTCAACCAAACACAAGTAGCCAGCGAAGAATCTGAAAAGGCGGAATTTTCGACCAAATCCATTGTTTCAGCATGTGCATTATTTGTTGCACTAGTTATTGGGATACATTTTTACATCGTAACAGCTGAGGCTAATCCGATTAAAGACTGGATTTATCCCATCATTTATGCATCAGGAATCAGTCTTGCCTTCTTGATCATGACGGATAAAACCCTGACCAAAATCGAACGCGATCGAATCTGGGTAATGTACATCATTGCCTTTTTTGTGATGTTTTTCTGGTCGGCCTTCGAACAAGCCGGATCATCATTAACGTTCATTGCGGATCAACAAACGGATTTACATTTTCTTGGAATAGAATTACCACCGAGCTCCGTTCAAAATGCCAATTCCATTTTCATTATCCTATTAGCGCTCCCATTTAGTTATTTATGGGTTCGGCTACAAAAAATAGGCATAGACCCAAATTCGCCAACAAAACAAGCAATCGGATTATTACTTTTGGCGGTAGGCTATTTCATCATAGCCAATCAAGTAAAGGATTTAGGAGCCAATAAATTAGGAGTCGTTTGGTTTTTCGTTATGTACTTATTTCATACGATGGGCGAACTTTGCCTCTCACCGATTGGCCTATCTTTGGTCTCAAAATTAGCTCCCAAGCGTTTTTCATCTTTATTAATGGGTGTTTGGTTTATTGCCAATGCAGCTGGATATGCACTTGCAGGAACATTAGGAGCTTTATTACCTCCTACCGAAGTTATAGCAGGTGTAGCCTTACCTAGTTTCTTGGGATTTGAAATTCACAACTTATATGAATTCTTTATGGTGTTTGTCAGCTTAGCAGGCCTGGCTTCTATCCTATTATACATTTTAGCCTCTGGACCTTTAAAACGAATGATGCACGGCATCAAATAATCTCATGCACGGACCTGATCACCATTTACATGAACAACATTTAAAAAGCTCAGATTTCATTACCGATATGGTTATTGGTATGTCAGATGGTCTTACCGTACCTTTCGCATTAGCCGCAGGTTTATCGGGTGCAGTCGACTCATCAGCGATCGTAACGACCGCGGGAATTGCTGAAATAGTTGCCGGTTCCATCGCAATGGGATTAGGTGGATATTTAGCAGGCCAAACGGAACAAGAACATTATGAGGCTGAATTAAAAAGAGAGTACGAAGAAGTTGAACGGGTACCTGAACGAGAAAAAGAAGAGATCCGTGAAGTCTTTGAAGATTACGGTTTAAGTCCTAAAGCTCAAGAAATCGTTGTAGAAGCTATCGCTAAAGATAAAGACAAATGGGTTGATTTCATGATGCGTTTTGAGCTAGGACTTGAAAGACCCCATCCTGATCGAGCGAGAAATTCCGCTTTAACAATTGGTGTTTCTTACATAATTGGCGGATTTATTCCACTTCTACCCTATTTTTATGTTGAACATCCTGTAGATGGATTAAAGTATTCAGCAGGGGTAACAATTTTAGCACTTTTGGTATTTGGGTATTTCAAAAGCAAAATAACAGGACAAAATCCAATCACAGGGTCATTAAAAGTCACTTCGATAGGGGCTGCAGCAGCTACCGCAGCCTTTTTAGTTGCTAAATTATTTCAATAACCTAAAGCGGTATCATCACCTCTAGAATCTGCTCCTCCCTGGTATTTCCCATCAGGGAGGATTAATATTCCTTCTACCAAGCCGATATTCCCTGAAGGGGTCAATTCATACATTTTGGATTTCAAACGACCTATTTGAGCCTCATCAAATCGCTTGGCTTCATAACGAGTTAAATCAGGTAACCATTGATGATGAAAACGTGGATATTCAACCGCAGCCTGCATATTCATCCCAAACACTAAGCTGTTCAACATCACTTGAAACACACTGGTGATAATAGTCGATCCACCTGGAGTACCTACAACCAATTTTAAGCGGTTACCTTCCGTAACAATCGTTGGCGTCATACTCGACAACATTCGTTTACGTGGTTGGATTTCATTGGCCTTCGTGCCTACTAAACCATAAAGATTAGGCACACCAGCTTTGGCACTAAAATCATCCATTTCGTCATTCAGTAAGAAACCGGCGCCACCGACAAAGACTTTACTCCCGTAAGAATTATTTAAGGTTGTCGTTATTGAAACAGCATTCCCTTCTTGATCGACAATGGAATAATGCGTTGTTTCAGGACTTTCATAAGCAGGAAATTCACCGGCAGCAACATCCGAACTTTTTGTCGCCTGATCAAATCGAATGGAACTCATTCGTTGAGTCAAATATGCTTCATCCAACAGAGGTTTCACAGGAACTTTAACAAAAACGGGATCACCTAACCATTTAGCCCGATCTGCATACACTCGACGTTCAGCCTCAATCATTATTTGAATCGTTGAATCTGATTGCGCCCCTAAACGAGCTAACGGATACGATTTAATCATAGTAAACAATTGCCCAATCGCTAATCCGCCACTTGATGGTGGCGGCATGCCGATGATTGAATACTGATTAAATTGACTCACGAGCGGTTTACGCCAAATCGCCCGATAGGATTTCAAATCACGATGGGTAATAATTCCACCTTGGCGTTGCATTTCGTTTACAAGCAAATCAGCCGTTTCACCATGATAAAACCCGCGCGCCTTTTTGGCTAAAATTCGTTCTAATGTATTAGCTAAATCCGTTTGGATAAATAATTCTCCGGGAACCCATTGTGTACTATCCGCTTTGACCATGTAAGCACGACCCGGATTATACCGCATAAAATCGGCTCGATTTCGATTGAGTCCGCGCGCTTCTTTTTCTGTAAGTACAACACCATTTCGGGCTAAATCAATCGAAGGTTGAACTAATTCTGCCCAAGAAAGCTTTCCAAATCGTTTGTGCATCGCTTGCATTCCAGCTACAGCTCCTGGCACGCCAACCGAATGAATACCTACAAAACTTTTACCAGGAATCACTTGTCCAGTAGAATCCAGATACATGTCGCGTGAACCAGCCAAAGGCGCCATTTCACGATAATCTAATGTATAGGCTTTTCCTTTGGCAGATCGATATACCAAAAAACCCCCACCGCCAATATTCCCAGCGGCCGGATGACAAACGGCTAATGCAAAATTCACAGCAACAGCTGCATCAATTGCATTTCCTCCTTTTTTTAGGATATCAAGGCCAATCTGACTAGCAGCGGGATGTGTACTTACGACCATTCCATTTTTTGCTTCAACGAGTGGCTTAATCGTTTGCTGACCAAATGCTGAAATAGTTAGACCGAGTAAAAAGAATGAGAATATTCGATTCATAAGAAATTGCATTATTGATGAAGAGGCATTTTAAGAAAGCCAAAGCGAATTAAAGTAATTATTTCCTCAAAACCGCAATTCATTTACATTGTGATAATAAAAATTTAAAATTACCTTTGTCTTACGTATATAGTATTTACCAACCAAAACGCAATTTAAAGTGGATATTTTCGAGAAAGTTGTCAAAAATATGGGACCCATTGGAGCCCATGCACATTATTCCCACCATTATTTCTCATTTCCTAAGTTGACCGGCGAATTAGGCCCACGCATGACTTTCATGGGTAAGGAAATGTTGAATTGGTCATTGAACAACTATTTAGGACTAGCCAATCACCCGGAAGTTCGTAAAGCAGATGCAGATGCAACAGCAAAATACGGTTTAGCTTATCCAATGGGTGCACGTATGATGTCAGGAAATACTGACGAACACGAAGAATTTGAAAGACAATTAGCTGAATTTGTAGGTAAAGAAGATGCATTTCTTTTAAACTATGGTTATCAAGGTGTCATGTCCATCATCGAATGTATGGTTGACCACCGTGACATCATCGTATATGACGCCGAGTCACATGCTTGCTTAATTGATGGCATTCGTCTTCACAAAGCAAAAATGGGCGATTACTATAAGTTCAATCACAATGACATGGATTCATTGCGTAAGAACTTAGAACGCGCAACGAAGAAAACACAAGAAACAGGAGGAGGAATTTTAGTAATTACGGAAGGTGTTTTTGGCATGTCGGGGAAAGTTGGTTCCCTAGACAAGATCGTCGAAATGAAAAAAGACTTCAATTTCCGTTTATTGGTAGATGATGCGCACGGTTTTGGAACCATGGGTGCAAACGGACGTGGTGTAGGTGAGCATTTGAATTGTACAGAAGGAATCGATTTATATTTCTCCACATTTGCGAAGTCGATGGCTGCTATTGGAGCATTTGTTGCGGCACCCAAAGACATCATCATGTATTTGAAGTATAACATGCGATCGCAAACCTATGCGAAAGCATTGCCGATGCCGTTTGTTATTGGGGGCATGAAGCGTTTGGAGTTAATTAAAAAACATCCAGAATTACGCGAGCAATTATGGGCAAATGTTCGTGCCCTACAAAAAGGATTGATTGAGAAAGGATTTGATATTGGGGAAACGACCTCTCCAGTAACACCCGTATTCTTGCATGGAGATTACGATATCAATGCGGTTACGAAACTTGTGCGTGATTTACGCGAGAATATGGGAATTTTCTGTAGTATCGTTGTTTATCCCGTAGTTCCTAAAGGACAAATCATGTTACGTATTATTCCAACTTCTTCGCATACTCTCGAAGATATCGAATATACATGCACGTGTTTTGCTGAGGTTCAAAAACGCTTAAAATCGGGCTATTACAAAGATTAATATTGATTTAAAGGTATATTTTGTCTTTTTTTTCACTTTTTGAACTTTTTTTTGGCTTTTTTATGAAGAATAATTTGCGAGCTATTCAAATTTTACTAAATTTCGCCTTATAAACGCTTCAAACAGCGAATAAAGACAATCTAATTTTTTTACAACCTAAAAATTCAAATTATTATGAGCAGATTTGCACAAGTAAAAGACCTAATTTTATCATTAGAAGGTGATTTCGAAAAATTCTACGACAAAGGAAATCAAGCAGCTGGAACTCGCGTTAGAGGAGGTCTTCAACAATTGAAAACTTTGGCTCAAGAAATCCGTACTGAAGTTCAAGAGAAAAAGAACGCAGCGAAATAATTGCAGATTTCTTAGCAATAAAAAAAAGCCCGACATCGGGCTTTTTTTTATGTTCAAACATTTCTAAAAAAGTTCTGCATGCATGACGGAGGCAATACCATCTACCATTAATTTTCCTCGTTCCATTTCAAATACCTGTGTTTTGATTTCAGCTGTATGTTTGACATCGTTAACAGATTCCACCTCAAATTTCGCTTGATAATTTTGGCCCACATACAAGGGACGCTTAAACTCTGAAACTTGTTTTAAATATACACTCCCTGAACCTGGAAACTCCATCCCCATCACACGAGAAAATACACTCGCAATTAATGCCCCATGAATAATCGGCTTTTTGAAAGGTGTCGTAGCTGCAAAAACTTCATCCCAATGTAATGGATTAAAATCTCCTGATATTTTACAGAAATCATTTACTTGTTCTTGTGTAAATGAAAATTCAATTTCATAGCAATCGCCTACTTTGATCATATTATTATACATTATTTGCTAAAATGAGGGTAAATTGCATAAAAATTACCGCATGGTTTATTTTATATACAATCCCAACGCCGGCAACAAAAGTAATAGATATCGACAAAAGTTGATAAATACCCTGCAAAAGATTCCCAATACGCAGCTATTACTTACTGAATACCCGAAACATGCGGAAGAAATTGTCCAAAAGCTTATTTCAAACCAACCACAAAAAATCATTGCGATTGGAGGTGATGGCACGATCAATGAAATAGGCAATGCACTTAAGGGAACCGATATTCCTATGGGTATTATCCCCTTAGGCTCCGGCAATGGATTAGCCAGACATTTACATATTCCGATGCAAGTGGAAAAAGCCATCAATATTGCATTAAATGGACAAGCCGACTACATCGATGTACTTGCATGGAATCAGCGCGCATTCTTTTGTACCGCAGGCATTGGATTTGATGCTCAGGTTGCAGCGCTGTTTCACGCAGGAAAAGGCAGGGGGTTGATTAATTACATCAAGGCAACTTTTCAAGCATTAGCCACATATTCCCAAACCGAAATTTCAATCAATCAAACTGAAGTACAAAACCTGTTTTCGTTCACCGTTGCGAATGCAAATCAGTTTGGGAACAATGCCTTCATTTCGCCACTTTCAAATCTACAAGACGCTCTTTTTGAAATAGTTAAAATTAGAAAAGGCAATTTATGGCAAAAAGCCCAACTTGGAATTAGCCTATTTTCGAAGTCAATTCACCAACACCCATTAGTCGAAATACAACAGGAAAAATCAATCCAAATACACTGTCATGCAGGTGTATATTATCATTTAGATGGAGAAAGCTTACAAACACAGACAAACCTGATCAACATCGAAATTATACCAGAAAAGCTTTTGGTCATTCATCCATAAGTATTTACAACAAAACAAGACAACTAATTGACAAACAGCAACTTATGCAGATATTTGAAATATTAATTCCACACATCAACATTTCAAATACGATTTTTATTCAAAATATTTTAGATTTTTTTTATTTGACTTTTTCAAGTAGAAAGCCCTTAGAGAGGCTGTATTGTTGAACAATTTTTAGGTCCAAATTTTACTTCGACTATTTTCAGGAAAATATATTTTTTCGAATTTGCAACGCCCCCGAATTTTACTATTTTTGTCTCCCCGCTCGATAAAAACTTTTTAGTTTTTAGTAGTACCCAACCATTACGATTAAAATTTTAAAAAAAGGTCCAGCCATTCTATAATGGAATAGCTTCACCCAAGAAATTGTTGACCCAAAAAAAATAATAACGCGTACAAATTAGATGCATAACGAGGTAAAAGAATTGTGGAATAAATGTTTGGAAATTATCCGGGGGGATATTTCTGAGCAACAATTTTCGACCTGGTTTAGCCCAATTGTTCCGCTTCGTTTTGTTAACAATACTTTAACTATACAAGTACCCTCACAATTCTTTTATGAATGGCTCGAAGAAAACTTTGTAAGTACCTTACGCAAAGCCATTGATCATACCGTAGGAAAACGAGGCATGTTGGAGTATTCAATCGTAGTTGACACGGGTGATCGCAAGAACCCTCCCTTGACGTTTAACTTACCTACAACGAATCAACAGCCTACAAATACTAATTCGTTTAGAAATACGGTAACACCACAAGTTCAAACACAAAGCAATCCATTTCAATTTAAAGATTTAGATTCACTCGAATTAGATTCGTATTTAATTCCTAAATATACATTTGATAAATTTATTGAAGGAGATTGCAACCGACTGGGACGTGCAGCAGGTATGGCAGTGGCGAATAAGCCAGGTTTAACATCATTCAACCCACTCATGATTTATGGCGGTGTAGGATTGGGCAAAACGCACCTTATTCAAGCCATTGGAAATGAAATCAAAAATCAGTTTCCAGATAAATTTGTCCTTTATGTTTCCACGGAAAAATTCACGAATCAATTCGTAAATGCAATTCGTAATAACTCCATTGAGACTTTTACAAATTTCTACCTACAAGTTGACGTATTAATTATAGATGACGTTCAATTCCTATCCGGAAAAGAAAAAACGCAAGAAACATTCTTCAACATCTTTAATCACCTACATCAATCAGGCAAACAAATTATCTTGTCTTCTGACCGAGCGCCACGCGATTTAGCTGGCATGGAAGATCGACTACTTAGTCGTTTCAAATGGGGATTAACGGCAGATTTACAACAACCTGATTTTGAAACTCGGATTGCCATTATTCAGAAAAAATTACAAGACGACGGTATTCAAATCAATTTTGATGTACTTGAATACTTAGCTCATTCGATACAAACCAACGTACGTGAATTAGAGGGTGTGATTATTTCACTCATGGCACAAGCATCGCTAACACGCAAAGAGATTGATCTAGAACTTGCTAAATCAACGCTTAAAAGTATTGTTAACGATCAAGAAAAAGAGTTGAGCGTTGATAATATCCTTGAAGCTATCACCTCCCATTTCGATGTGGATATGGAATTGCTAACCGGTAAATGCCGCAAGAAAGAAACGGTATTCCCTCGTCAAGTAGCCATGTATATGCTAAAAGAGTTGACCAACCTCCCGTTAAAATCCATTGGTTACCATTTTGGAGGACGTGATCATAGTACGGTTATCCATGCGGTACAATCCATTTCGGAAGCCATGGAAACGGATAAATCTGTTGAAAAAACAGTTCGAAAATTATTTAATCGATTCAATATCGCATTAAACTAAAAAAGAGGCCGAGGCCTCTTTTTTTTATTCAATTGATTCTTGGCAAATTACTCAGCTGCAACAGCGTCTTTATCCAACAATGCACTTTCATCTCCCTTCACTTTTTCTTTAATCTTCGCCTCAATCTCCTCCATTAATTCTGGATTATCTTTAATTAAATCTTTCACGGCATCGCGACCTTGTCCCAAACGATTCCCATTATAAGAGAACCAAGATCCTGATTTATCAATTACACCTAAATCAACACCCAAATCTAAGATTTCACCAGCCTTCGAGATACCTTCTCCATACATGATATCAAATTCAACCACTTTGAATGGAGGCGCTAATTTGTTTTTAACTACCTTAACACGAGTACGGTTACCCGTAATTGAATCAGCCGATTCTTTAATTTGACCCGCTCTACGAATATCTAAACGAACTGACGCATAAAACTTCAATGCATTACCACCCGTAGTCGTTTCTGGACTTCCAAACATCACACCAATCTTATCACGTAATTGGTTGATGAAAATACAGCAACATCCCGTTTTATTGATCGTACCTGTCAACTTACGTAAAGCCTGTGACATTAAACGAGCTTGTAAACCCATTTTAGAATCACCCATTTCACCTTCAATCTCGGCTTTCGGCACTAAGGCAGCAACTGAGTCAATAACGATAATATCAATAGCACCCGAACTAATTAAATGCTCCGCAATTTCTAAGGCTTGCTCACCATTATCTGGTTGGGAAATCAATAGATTCTCTGTATCAATACCTAATTTCTCTGCATAAGAACGATCAAATGCATGCTCAGCATCAACAAAAGCTGCAATTCCACCCGCTTTCTGTGCTTCCGCAATACAATGCAAGGTTAAGGTTGTCTTACCCGAGGATTCTGGTCCATAAATCTCAACGACACGACCACGAGGTACTCCACCTATCCCTAAGGCTAAATCCAAACCCAATGAACCCGTGGATATAACTGGCACATCCATCACTTTACTGTCTGATAAACGCATTACAGTTCCTTTACCATATGCTTTATCTAATTTTTCCAACGTAGTCTGAAGCGCTTTTAATTTCTCTGCTGCTAAGCCTTGAGCGCCATCCGATTGTTTTGCCATGTTATATTTATTGATAATTTTGAATATTCTAAAAATGCCTAAATTTACCTCTCGATAAATCCTAACAAAATTAGTTAATTGACATTAAACTTTAATCAAATAAGTTGATAATCTCAAACGAGATTTGACACTAAAATTCAGCACCGAAAAACATAAAAACACCATCCCCGCTCCCATTGAAAACTTATCAAAAATTCTTGTCTATTTTTTTGCTTTCTTTTGGGATAATTTTGTCACTAAACTTTCAAATTAAAGCGCAAGAGCTACCTGTATTTCAGGGTAATGAACTACTCAATTATCGTATACATTTAGGCTTTATAGAAGCAGCAACGGCAACAGTAAAAAGTAGCAACTCGATTTCAACCATTAATAATCACCCATGCCGTAAAGTTGAAATTCTTGGACAAACTGTCACTTGGCTTAAGTTCTTTTCGCCCGTAGAAGATTACTGGTCGGCATATTTAGACATAAACACCCTCATGCCTATCAAAACCGAAATGCGCAAACGAGAGGGTCGTTACCGCAAACAAGAGCTAGTATATTTTTCACAAGATTCCGGACAAGCCAAAATACATTCTCCTCAAAATACGCCCGTAGACAAAATTTTACCTATTAGCCCTGCTACCTTAGATCTAATAGGCGGCTATTTCTATTTGCGTAACAAAGAATTAGCCACGATGAATGTTGGAGAAAAGCTAAGTGCCAAAGTACTTGTAGATGGCAGTATTTATGAAATTTGGTTTATCGTCAAGGGATTCGAAACGGTCAACAGTGATTTAGGGCCTGTTAAATGCATCCGAACATCTCTTGTCCTGCCTAAAAATAATCTATTCAAAGACGAAGATGCAATCCGCTTGTGGATAAGCAAAGACAAATATCAAATTCCATTCAAAATGGAAGTCAATCTGAAAATTGGATTTTTATCCATTGACTTGACCGACTACAAAATCCAAGGCAAAAAGATTTATTAACGATCCAAAGCTTTTTTATAGGCCTCCAATACTCTCGCTCGGGCAAATTCATGATTGACAATCGGCTGTGGGTAAGTTAATTCCTGAAATTCAGGTACCCATTTGCGGATATAGGCCAATTCCTTATCAAACTTTTGCGTTTGTAAAGTTGGGTTAAATACTCGGAAATAAGGAGCAGCATCACAACCACAGCCTGCTGCCCATTGCCAACCGCCATTATTGGCAGAAAAGTCGAAATCCATCAATTTAGCAGCAAAATAGGCCTCTCCCCAGCGCCAATCGATCAACAAATGTTTAACGAGAAAACTCGCCACAATCATTCGTACCCGATTATGCATAAAACCAGTTGCGTTCAATTCGCGCATGCCAGCATCCACAATCGGATAACCCGTTTGACCGGAACACCATGCTTCGAATTCCGCTTCATTGTTACGCCATTCCATGCGATCATATTCTTTGCGAAATGCATGACCATCCGAAACATGTGGAAAGTGAAACAAAATATTAAAATAAAAATCGCGCCAAATCAATTCATTTAACCAAGTCTCTGAAAGTCCAATAGCTTGATTAACCAAGGAACGGATGGATAAGGTACCAAAACGTAAATGCACCGACAAGCGTGAAGTCGCATTTTTAGCTGGAAAATCTCTTTGTGCTTGATAGGCTTGAATCAGGGGATTCGCTACTTCTTTTCCAGGAAACGATAAGCCTGCCCTTTGGAAACCTATACTTTCCAAAGTAGGTAATTGTGTTTCGATGGAAAGATAGTTCGACAAACTTTCAGAAGGATAAACCTGAATGGGATTTTGAGCCAACTTCTCTTTCCACTTCCTTGAATAAGGGGTAAAAACGGTGTAGGGGGTATTTTGACCACTAAGAACCTCATCCTTTTCAAAAATAACCTGGTCTTTAAATGTCGAAAACTGAATACCTTTTTGCACAGCCCATGATTGAATCAATCCATCGCGTATCCCAGCATATTTTTCATAATCATGATTACAATAAATCGCTTGAATATCGAATTGATCAGTTAATTGTTCATAAGATTCTAAAGGGCTAGCATGAAAAACCTGTATGGATGAACCTTTTACAACCAATTTATCTTGTAAATCCTGAATAGCATTCAAAATAAATTCAACGCGAGCGTCAGCCTTGGTAGTTAACTTCGTTAAAATAGCAGGATCGAATATAAAAATAGACAAAACGGGCCAAGGACTCTTTAGTGCTTCATACAATCCATGATTATCCTCTATTCGCAAATCGCGTCTAAACCAAAATACTGATATTTTTTGCTTCATTTATCGTTGTTTAAAATGCTAACAAGCCACAAACTTAATTGTTTAAAAAATATGTCTTGACAAGCCCCCCTTGAAAAGTGTATATTTGTAATTCCAATTTTTCTGCCCTAGGCAAAAAACCTTTTGGCAGCCTTTAACATAAACCCATCCGAATGAAATTATCTGAATTCAGATTTGATTTACCTCAAAGCTTGATCGCTTTAAATCCAACCGAAAACCGTGAAGATGCACGAATGATGGTTGTGAATCGTAAAGAAAAAACCATTGAACATAAGAAATTTACTGATATCGTCGATTACTTTGGCGATGGTGATGTATTAGTTACAAACAACACGAAAGTTTTCCCAGCGCGTCTTTATGGAAATAAAGAGAAGACAGGAGCACAAATTGAAGTATTCTTACTTCGTGAATTGAATCGCGAACACCGCCTTTGGGATGTTTTAGTTGATCCAGCTCGTAAAATTCGTGTTGGCAATAAATTATATTTTGGTGATTCTGACCTTGTAGCTGAGGTTATCGATAATACCACATCTCGTGGTCGGACGATTCGTTTCCTATATGATGGAGATCATGATGCCTTGATGCAAGCCATTCATGAATTAGGCGAGACTCCCCTACCGGATGAAATTCGTTTCAAACGTGCAGCCACAGAAGACGACCGTGAGCGTTTCCAAACCATTTATGCAGAACATGTAGGAGCTGTTGCGGCACCTACAGCGGGACTTCACTTTTCTAAAATTGTGATGAAGCGCATGGAATTAAATGGGGTACAATTCTCTCCGATTACTTTGCATGTGGGTTTAGGTACATTCCGTCAAGTTGACGTAGAAGATTTGACCAAACACAAAACCGATTCAGAGCATTTCATGATTGAACCACAGACTTGTGATTTTGTCAATGCAGCAATCGATAACAAAAAACAAGTTTTAGCGATTGGAACAACGGTAATGAAAGCCTTGGAATCATCTGTTTCTGCTAGTGGTCATTTAAAGCCGATTAATAGTTGGACGGACAAATTCATTTTTCCTCCGTACGAATTCAAAATTCCTACAGCTTTATTAACGAACTTCCATTTACCAGAGTCTATTTTATTAATGATGACTTCTGCATTTGGCGGATATGAATTAATTCAAGAAGCGTATAAGCAAGCGATCAAAGAAAAATACCGTTTCTTCAGTTATGGTGATGTAATGTTAATCATCTAAAATTTAAAAGGGTTTGTTTTGAGAAAAATAGCAATCATCGTAGCGGGAGGTACTGGTCAGCGAATGAACAGCGCCGTCGCAAAACAGTTTTTGCTTCTTCAAAACAAACCCATTTTATTCCATACGCTGAGAGCTTTCAAAGCAGCAGATCCCAGCACAGCGTTAATCGTCGTTCTTCCTGAAAATCAAATTGACTACTGGAAGTCACTCTGTGAAAAACACCCAGAAATCAAAGTTGAAACTCCCCATGAAATAATAAATGGTGGAGAAACACGTTTTCATTCCAGCAAAAACGGAATTGATTCCATAGGAGCTCAAGATGATTGTTGGGTCGCAATTCACGATGGTGTAAGGCCCTTAATCCTTCCCTCAACGATCAATCAGGCATATCAATTAGCCCAAGATAAAGGCAATTGCGTGGTTTCGGTGTCAAGCAAGGATTCCATCCGGATGTGGGACGCATCGAAAAATGCATTTAAATCCGTGTTGCGTGATGATGTGAAAATCATCCAAACACCTCAGATTTTCGAATTGAATACGCTCAAAAAAGCATTCAATCAACCTTATTCTCCAAAGTTTACCGACGATGCTAGTGTCGTTGAAGCGAATGGTGAAAACATTCATTTGATGGAAGGAGCATATACCAACATTAAAATTACGACACCGGAAGATTTACTGGTGGCGGAGTCGATATTAGAACAACCTAAGTAAACTTATGAATAAGACCTGGAATTGGATTGCAAATCAAATTTTGGCCTATAAAATTGCTATTTTAATTGCACTTAGCGCATTGACAATTGCCTTGGTCTATGAAGCTAGCCAAATTCAATTGAGCTATGAATTAGCTAAAATTCTTCCCAAAACGGATGAACGTTTCCAATTATATGAATCGTTCAAAAAGAAATATGGGGAAGATGGAAACATCATGGTGATTGGCCTGGAAAACCCCGATTTATTCACGCCAACTGAATTTGATGCATGGAATAAACTTTACCGTGATGTTAAAAAACAAGCAGGAATAAAATCGATATTAGCCCTACCCAATCTTCCTGTGCTATATTTAGATAGTGCTGCACATCAATTCAAATCAAAAAAGGCATATGAAGGAGATTCGACAAGCACTCAGATTGCGTTAGATTCTTTGAAATCGACATTAGCGAATTTACCTATTTACCGCAATTTCCTATTTACGGAAGACCTAAAGGTTCACATGATGTTAATCACCTTGGACCAAAAAACGATCAACAATAAAGGGCGCATTCAATTAGTTAAAAACGTCAAAAAATTAGGGGATGCCTATGTTAAACAAACAAAACATCCCTTACATTTTTCAGGAATGCCGTACATCCGAACAGAATTAACCGCACAGGTAACGAACGAACTTGTCTTGTTTCTAGGTCTGGCGATTTTAGTCACCTCACTGATTCTCTTCTATTTTTTCCGGTCGATTCAAGTTGTATTCTTTGCGCTCATCGTTATCTTAATTGGTATCGTTGCATCATTAGCTACGATTGTCCTTTTCGGATTTAAAATCACACTATTATCCGGTTTAATTCCTCCACTCATTGTAGTCATAGGTGTACCGAACGCAATCTTCTTATTGAATAAATACCACGAGACGTATCTGATTACGCAAAATAAAGAGGCTTCCTTAATTGAAAGCGCGAGTACCGTGGGCAGAACCTTGTTTTTGGCTAACCTAACTACATCCATTGGTTTCGGCGTTTTTGCTTTCACGGGATCTGCCTTGTTAGTTGAGTTTGGGATAGTCGCAGCATTGAATGTCATGTTGACATTCCTATTTTCATTGCTCCTAATTCCCATTTTCTTTAGTTTCCTTAATCCTCCCAAACCCAAGGATTTAGCACATTTTGAGTCAAAAAGGGTAAACCGACTATTAAGCAATATTGAAACTTGGGTATTTGGCCACAGAAAGTTCATCTATAGCATCATTATCGTCATTTTAGGAATCTCGGTATATGGACTGACGAAAATTAAAGCCGTTGGTTACATCGTGGATGATTTACCGCAAGATAATGCCATCTACACCGATTTAAAGTTCATTGAAAAACACTTTAAAGGTGTTATGCCATTTGAAGTTTCGATAGATGCCCATGAACCCGGAAGAGCTTTAACGCCGGAAATTTTGGCTAAAATGAAACGTACGGAGAAATTGCTTGCCAAATATCCTGAATTCACACAAGGTCTCTCATTACTTACCGCAACCAAGTATTTATATCAAGTTTATCGTGGTGGAGATTCGAAATACTTCACCTTGCCAGGTATCGATGAGTTAGCCAAACTCAAAGAATTCAACAGTAGCTTAAATGGCAAAAACAACCTGTTTAATGGATTCCTCGATGCAGAAAAACGTTTTACTCGTATCAGTTTCCAAATGGCTGATGTAGGAACTGTTCGAACGAAAGAGCTATTTGATGAAATCCAACCGAAGATTGATAGCATTTTCCGAACAGATGTGGAAACAGGGGAAATCTTACCTGCATCAGACAAACGCGTATACGAGGCGAAAGTTACTGGTAACTCAGTAATCTATGCTTTCCAAACAGAATACCTGCAAAAGAACCTAATTGAGAGTACGTTAACGGCTATTTTCCTGATTTGTGTTTTGATGGGATTCTTATTTAGGAGTTGGAAAATGATCATCATCTCCACCCTACCCAGTTTAATACCTTTAATTATCACAGCAGGATTAATGGGCTATTTCCACATTGCCTTGAAACCCAGTACGATTTTAATCTTCTCAATTGCCTTTGGTATTTCGAGTGATGGGACCATTTATTTCTTAACACGTTACAAAGAGGAATGGCTGAAGAATGCCAAAAACGTTAAACTAGCTGTTCAAATTACCATTCAAAAAACGGGAGTCTCCATGTTTTATACGGCAATGATTCTGTTTTTCGGCTTCTTTATTTTCACAGCTTCTACATTCAAAGGAACGCAAGCTTTGGGAGTTTTGGTGTCCATCACCTTGCTCATGGCCATGATTTGTAATTTGATTTTATTGCCAGCATTTTTAATGGGAATGAATAAAAAAGCCATTGAGGAATTAATCGAAGAAGTGTAATGGAGGAACAAAAATCCATATACACGCTTCAATTTTGGCTTTTAAGCCTCAGCAATTTCTTGTTCTCTGCTAGTTTCTCGATGATCATCCCAGAATTGCCTGATTATTTGGCAAGCATGGGAGGCAAAGAATACATTGGCTATACCATTGCACTCTTTACGCTGACTGCAGGTTTAAGTCGGCCATTTTCCGGAAAACTCACCGACCACATTGGTCGGGTGCCCGTCATGGCCTTTGGATCTATTGTTTGCTTTATTTGTGGAGGGCTTTACCCATTGATTCATACAGTGCAAGGATTTCTATTCTTGCGATTCTTACATGGCATGTCGACAGGCACTAAGCCTACCGCAACGGCGGCATATGTTGCCGACATCATCCCCGAAAATAGACGTGGAGAAGCCCAAGGAGGCCTAGGTATCTTTACCGCAACAGGCATGTCCATGGGTCCGGCCATCGGAAGTTATTTGGCATCCACCTATGGACTTCGAGAGATGTTTTGGATATCATCCCTATTTGCTTTGTTTTCAATCTTGATTTTGATGCGTATGAAGGAAACCCTTCCTCCCGCCATGAAATCGAAATTCTCATTTAAATTATTTAAAATATCTTGGTCTGACGTTTTTGAGCCTCATATCCTACCCGTCTTTTGGATAATGCTGTTTGTATCATTTTCTTCCGGTGTTGTGATTACGTTGTTGCCCGACATTTCTAAAAACATCGGTTGGCATAATAAAGGGCTATACTTCACTATTTATACCATATCTTCCATCGTAGTTCGCATCTTCTTTTCTAAAACATCTGACCGCTACGGCCGCATTCCGGTGCTATTAGTTTCATCAGGCGTATTAGCAGCATCCATGGGCGTCATGCTCATACACCTCAATAGTTATACGGTCATTTTATCAGCGATTTTGTTCGGTTTTGCTTGGGGATTTAACACGCCCACTTTAGCGGCTTGGACGACAGATTTGGCCAACAAAAACCACATGGGTCGGGCGATGGCAACCATGTATATTGCTCTAGAAGTGGGCATCGGTTTAGGCGCTTTTTTTGCGGGAATGATTTACAAAGGTCTGCAAGAACGCATCCCCATTCCCTTTGCGATATCAGGTGTTTTGGCCATTATCTCTTTTTTCCTATTATTGAACTATCATAAAAACTGGCAAAAAAATGGAATTTGATCAATATTTAATCAGTAAAAACATAGCTCCTGTTGCCTTTCATACATCAGAAAGCAATTTATATGTTGCTTGGGAAAGCGCGTTTAAGCAGATGCATGAGAACAGTTTTACTGAGCAATATAAATTCCAACTGAATAAAATCCGCCGCAAATACCCCTTAAATACTGAATTTTAAGCGTTTAAATATTGTGCTTTTCTAATTTATCGCTGTAATATTCAAATAATTAATACATAGGTTTATTTGAAAGATGCAAATCTCAGAAATTTGCATTCAGAAATTTTTTAACAAAAGATATGCAAGCGAGTGATTTAGAAAATCTGTTTCCCAAGGCGGCAGATATCCCCAAAGAATTTGATTTAACACAGCCCATTGAACAACGTGAGTACTTAGTCAATGGCGAAATGCGTAAATGGGCTGGCAAAACACAAGATGTTTGGTCCCCTATTTATGTTCAAACTGCTAATGGTTTTGAACAAAAGCGCATTGGTTCTTACCCGATTACAGATGCAACAGATGCCATGGAAGTTTTATACGCAGGTGTAAAAGCGTATTCCAATGGACGAGGTGAATGGCCATCGATGTCGGTAAGCCAACGCATCGAATGTGTAGAAAAATTCACCCAAAAGATGATTCAAAAGCGCGACGAGGTTGTCAAACTTCTCATGTGGGAAATCGGGAAGTCTTTAGGAGATTCTCAAAAAGAATTTGATCGTACCGTCCAATACATTTATGATACGATTGGTGCATTAAAAGACATTGATCGTACTTCCTCTACCTTCCTAATTGAAGAAGGAATTATCGGTCAAGTACGTCGTTCTCCACTAGGAGTTGTTTTATGTATGGGCCCCTTCAACTATCCGTTGAATGAAACCTTTACTACCTTGATTCCAGCGTTAATCATGGGTAATACGGTTCTTTTCAAACCACCGAAACACGGTACTTTATTACATTATCCATTATTGGAGGCATTCAAAGATTCGTTCCCTGCAGGTGTAATTAATACATTGTACGGGCGTGGAAATTCAATCATTCCGCAATTGATGGAGTCAGGTAAAATTGATGTGTTAACATTGATCGGCTCTTCTAAAGTTGCTGATAAATTGAAGAAAATGCACCCGAAAGTGAATCGCTTGCGTGCCATTTTAGGTCTTGATGCCAAAAATGCTGCCATCGTAACCGAGAGCGCACAATTGGATGTTGCTATCAATGAATGTTTATTAGGTTCTCTTTCGTTTAACGGCCAACGTTGTACAGCGGTGAAAATCATCTTCGTGCACAAATCTTTGGCAGAAGCCTTCAATAAAGGTTTAGCAGAGAAAATCGAAGCCTTGAAAATTGGCATGATGTGGGAACCAGGTGTACAAATCACACCACTTCCTGAGCCGAACAAGCCAGCTTATTTGAAAGAATTAATAGAGGATGCCAAATTACATGGTGCCAAAGTTATTAATAAGCATGGAGGCGAAAACTTCAAGTCCTTATTCTTCCCTGCTTTGTTGTACCCAGTAAGCAATAAAATGAAGGTTTGGCATGAAGAACAATTTGGACCTGTGGTTCCTGTTGTGCCTTTTGAGGATATCTCAACGCCAATCGATTACATTCACGAATCGTCACATGGCCAACAAGTTGCCATTTTCGGAACGGATGTCAACCAAATCTCTGCATTAATTGACGAAACGGTGAACCAAGTTTCGCGTGTGAATATTAATGCACAATGTCAACGAGGACCGGATTCATTCCCATTCACGGGGCGTAAGGATTCTGCTGAAGGAACGTTGTCGGTAACTGCCGCATTACGTTCATTCTCAATCCGTACGGTGGTTGCTACAAAAGCAAATCAATTGAACAAGGATTTGGTGAATCAGATTGTAGAAAACCAACAGTCTAATTTCCTTTCGACAAGGTTTATCTTATAGAGTGAAGAGATTGGACTTTAGTCGTTAGACGTTTGCAAAAGGTCAATATTTTAATCCACAAAAAAGCCTCGATTTTCATCGAGGCTTTTTTTATATTCAATAAGTAATTCTACAATTTAGCTCGTTGAGCTTTAACCGTTGAATCCGTGATGAATTCATCGTAGGTCATCAATTTGTCTAAATAGCCATTTGCGCCTAATTCGATCACGCGATTCGCAACAGTATCCGTTAATTGGTGATCATGACAAGTGAATAAAATAGTACCTGTAAATTCAACCATCCCATTATTTAAGGCTGTAATCGATTCCAAATCCAAGTGATTGGTAGGCTCATCGAAAATACAAACATTAGCACCTGATAACATCATACGAGAGAACATGCAACGTTGCTTCTCCCCTCCTGAAATCACCGTACATTTTTTCAATGCTTCTTCGCCAGAGAATAACATACGACCTAAGAATCCACGAATAAAGCTTTCATCTTTTTCAACTGAATATTGACGCAACCAATCCACCAAATTCATCGAATCATCTTTGAAGTAGGCCGCATTGTCATTTGGTAAATAAGTTTGAGTTGTTGTAACACCCCACTTAAATTCGCCCGATGTAGGTTTCGCTTCTCCCATCAGGATATCAAACAAAGCTGTGATAGCTAAGGAATCTTTGGCTAAGAATGCTACTTTATCGCCTTTATTGATTGTAAAAGATACATTCGTAAATAATGGCACACCTTCCTCTGTCGTAGCAGATAAGTTTTCTACACTTAATAATTGATCTCCAGCTTCACGCTCAGGCTTGAAGTTAATGAATGGATATTTACGAGATGATGGCTTGATATCATCCACTTGCAATTTGTCCAACATCTTTTGACGAGATGTCGCTTGTTTCGACTTCGCCACGTTGGCAGAGAACCGACGGATAAACTCTTCTAATTCCTTCCGTTTTTCATCTGTTTTCTTATTCTGATCTTGACGTTGACGTGCTGCTAATTGAGACGATTCATACCAGAATGTATAAGTACCCCCATACAATTGGATTTTACCGAAATCTAAATCGGCGATGTGTGTACACACATTATCCAAGAAGTGACGATCGTGAGATACGACAATCACTGTATTTTTAAAGTTTTGCAAGAAGCCTTCTAACCAAAGTATCGAATCGATGTCCAAGTTATTCGTTGGCTCATCCAATAATAAGATATCCGGATTTCCGAATAAAGCTTGAGCCAAAAGCACCTTCACTTTCTCAGAACCATTCAAGTCCCGCAATAAAGTATAATGAATATCCTCTTTGATACCTAGACCACTTAATAAAGTAGCAGCCTCTGATTCTGCTTCCCAGCCATTTAATTCCGCAAATTCTGCTTCTAAATCTGCCGCTTTGTTTCCATCCTCTTCCGTGAAATCTTCCTTCATGTAGATGGCATCTTTCTCTTGCATGATATCATAAAGACGCTTATTTCCCATGATAACCGTTTGAAGAACAGGAAACTCTTCGTACTCGAAATGATTTTGCTTCAAAATCGACATACGTTCACCCGGATTCATGGAAACACTTCCAGTCTGAGACTCAATCTCACCTGATAAAATCTTCAAAAAAGTAGATTTACCAGCTCCATTGGCACCAATCAAACCATAACAGTTGCCCTCGGTAAACTTAATATTTACTTCTTCAAACAAGACTCTTTTCCCAAAGCGAAGGGAAACATTCGATACTGATAACATACGAATTGGATTAAATAAGGCGCAAAATTACGCATTTTGAGGCTAGAAAAAAATTCTATTTTTTATCT
>Ga0228701_1000228_pt1 | contig 53281 bp, 23 predicted proteins | sample McNCre117_Aug_MG_2_FD_178017 | JGI IMG/M metagenome (GOLD analysis project Ga0228701, IMG submission 178017) | Freshwater microbial communities from McNutts Creek, Athens, Georgia, United States - 11-17_Aug_MG | ecosystem: Environmental > Aquatic > Freshwater > Creek | place: USA: Georgia... | reverse complement strand
CTTGTTGGCCGATGCCGACTTCAGCTTCGAATTCAAAGAGCCCGCCAACTTGCCCAACCCCATGCTGAGCATGCAAGGCGTGAGCGTGGGCTACCCCGCCCCTGCCGATGCGCCTGCGGGCACGCCCCCCACGGTCATCGTGCAAAACGTCAGCCGCTCGGTGCTGGCCGGTCAACGCATTGGCATCTTGGGTGCCAACGGCCAAGGTAAATCCACACTGGTGAAAACCATTGCGCGTGATTTGCAAGCCATTGGCGGCGACATGACCGAAGGCAAAGGCCTGAACATCGGCTACTTTGCGCAGCAAGAACTCGACGTGCTGCACCCCGCCGACAACCCGCTGCAGCACATGATTGACCTGTGCAAAAAACTCACCGCCGACGGCAAGCTCGCAGGCCAAGCCACGCGCGAGCAAGACTTGCGTAGCTTTTTGGGCCAGTTCAACTTTGGTGGCGACATGGTCAAGCAAGCCGTGGGCAGCATGAGCGGTGGCGAAAAAGCCCGCCTCGTGCTGTGCATGTTGGTGTGGCAACGCCCCAACCTCTTGCTGATGGACGAGCCAACCAACCACTTGGACCTCGCCACCCGCGAAGCGCTGAGCATGGCGCTCAACGAATTTGAAGGCACCGTGATGCTGGTCAGCCATGACCGTGCGTTGCTGCGTGCGGTGTGTGATGAGTTCTGGATGGTGTCACGCGGCGGCGTGGAGCCCTTTGACGGCGACTTGGACGACTACCAACGCTATCTGCTGGAAGAAGGCAAACGCTTGCGTGCCGAAGCGGTGGCGGCGGCCAATGCTGCGGCGCTCAAATCTGCAGAGCCTGCAGCTGAAGTGGCTGCGCCTGTTGAGCAAGCTGCAGCGCCCGTGGTGAAAACGAATTCGCCTGCGGCGAAGGCGGCTGCGCCTATTGCTTCTCGCGATCAACGCAAAGAAGACGCGCAGCTGCGCAAAGAAATCAACGAGAAGAAACGTCCGTTGAAAAAAGAGTTCGATGGCGTAGAAAAAAACATGGCCACGCTCGAATCTGAAAAAACGACCCTGCACGACAAACTGGCTACGCCCTTGCCCCCTGCTGAGATTGCCGAAGCTGGCAAACGCCTCAAAGCGGTGGAAGACGAGTTGGCCGCGCTAGAAGGGCGTTGGCTAGAACTGACCGAAGCAATGGATGCAATTGAAGCCGCGATGGTTTAGCACTAGGACATAAAATCGCCTAATCTAAAGTTGGGAGTTAGCCATGAAACCCTCACAAGCACTCGCCAAACATCGCAGCGAAATACGAGAAATCGTTTTGGCACACAGGGCTCAAAATGCCCGTGTGTTTGGCTCTGTCGCACATGGTTCGGACACAGATGAAAGTGATTTAGACCTTCTGGTTGACCCAACTTCAGACACAACACTTTTTGACATTGGTGCCATTCGCTACAAACTCCGCAATCTTTTGGGTGTACCCGTCGACGTATTGACGCCCGGTGCATTGCCTGACAGTTTTCGTCAAATTGTTCTGAATGAGGCCATTCCCGTATGAGCCGTGACCCACTTAGATTGAATGACTATCTGGGACATATTCTTGAAGCAATCTCACGTATTCATGAATATCTTGAAGACGTAGATGAGGTTGAATTTTTGTCAAACCACCTGATTCAAGATGCTGTCATTCGCAACTTTGAAATCATTGGTGAAGCCAGTAAAAACATCGAGCGCGTAGCGCCAGAGTTTATTGCGGCGCATCCAGAGTTACCGCTCTCATTTGCATATGACATGCGAAACATATTGGCACACGGCTACTACAAGGTGGACTTGGGCGTTGTTTGGAAAACAATCGAACGCGACCTGCCCTATCTGAAAGAGCAAGTCTCGTCAGCCGTTAAAGCACTTTAGAAAACTGCGCGCTGCACCACATGATGGCGGGGAACGCACACAGCCACGCCCAGAAGAATCGGTTCAAGCCAAAGAACCAAAACACCAAGAAATGAAACAGTGCGGCCACCGCACAAAACACCGCAGCAAGTCGTGGGTCAAGCAAGCTCAAGGGAAACAAAATTTCCCACACGATAAACCCCCACGAACCCAGCATAGCCAACCACTTGTTGCGCAACAGGTGTTTGGTTGACAGCGGTCCGTAAATGGCACCGTTCAAAAAGATGGTCATGGCCGAGCCATTGCGCCATTCACGTCGCAGCAGCTTCACCGCACCTGACATGAAATACGAGGTGATGGCCTGAATGGCGATGTACCAAAAGCCCGCTTGCCAACCCAGCGCCACATTGCCGAATGCACCCACCACTTGCGAGATGAGCAAGCCTGTGAGCACCACCAAGGTCATGAAGTCACTGCCACCGTTGAACGCACCGCGCCAACGGATGAGGATGAGCAAGTTGCCCACAAACAAAAACCCAATCAGCGGCAACGATGCACCCTGCACTGCCAACGCAACCGCCGCACACAGGCGCAACACCAAATGCAGCTGATGCATCTGCGGCTTGAACAGCACATCCAACAAAGCACGCACAGGCGCGTTGGGAATATCTGAACGCTGTAACTGCCAAGACCAAAACGCATCGTCAGCGGTGTACTGGCCCATGCGCAAATACTCCAGCGTTTGGATGATCAAGCTCCACGCAAACACCAGCTCAGTGGCACGAATCGCGACAAGCGTGGGTGCCTCGACCCAAGCTTGAATGAACGTTTGCATGAATGAAAGACTCAACATGCCGCAACCTCCACAGGCGAGGTCATCATCACTTGTGTGTCCACCGTCTCAGTGCGACCATCCAGCACCATGCGCAGTTCAAACTGACGGTGGGTGAAGTTCACATCACGCGTGCGCAGAATTTGGTCTGTGAGACGCTGCATCATCTTGTAGCTCACCAGCCCGCGCGGGTCCACGCCCTCGGGCAAATCATGCAAGTCGGCCCAAAAGTGGTCCACCATGTTTTGCTGGGCTAGGCCAATGTTGGTGTCGGGGTTGTGCACGAGGTGGCTCAAGCGGCGCACACGGCGTGGGTAAATCAATATCCAGTCAGACCATTGCAGCTCACCCGAAGCCAATTGCACCGCTGAGCGTGCATACAGATGCGGCACATAGCCCACCGCATGAAAGAACTTCCAATTCGGAAAAAACGCGCGCAGCAAAAACAGCCACGGCCCTTTGATGATGGGGGTCTTGATGACAAGCGTGGCCACCAGCACCAAAAAATACAAAACGAACAAGACTTCGGTCATAGCGGGAAATTCTAGAGGCCCAGCCAGCGAGCCTTACTGCCCTGGCGGCTTTTCGTTGATCACCATCAAGGTTTCCACACCGCCAATGCCCACTTTGAGTTGCAACGGGAGTGCGCCAGGTGGCACGGTGGTGGCGACGAAGGTTTTGGTAGCAGGTTCAAAACGCAACCACTCGGGCAATGGTTTGCCATCGACCTGCATCACTTTTACTTCTGTGTTGGCTGCAGCGGCTGGGACATGCGACTCAATCGAGAACGAGAAACTGCGACCGGGTGCGGCCACTTCAGGCGAAACCGCGACTGCGATCAAACCTGTTTGAGTGCTTGATGCGGGACGTGCCACAGCAATTGACACAGCACTATCACCATTTGCCCCAGTCGATGTCGCGCTATTGGACGTCGCGTTACCCGTGCTTGCAGATGCGCTCACTTTGGCAGGCTGTGCGACCGATGCCTCGACACGTACCACCAAGGTGCCTGCATTGACGGCATTCATCAACTGCGGGTGGTTGATCATCACAATGCCACCTTTGTAGAGGATGGAGCCTGACCACTGGTTCTTTGGATTGAACAAATCAATCTTCGCGTTGCCCGCTTCAAAGTTGGAATTGCCCCCCACTTTGATCTGGCCACTTTGAGTGATGTCAAAGCCACCGCTGTTCACATTCACTTTTTTGCCAAAGATGGATGTACCCAAGTCCATCTTGCCGTGGCTATTCAAAACGGTATCGCCCACAGTGACCACCTCACCCAAGGTCAATGGGCCACCGCTGGTGAGTGTGAGTTTGCCTGCGGTATCCACCGACACGGGGTTGGCAAAACTGTTGCTTGCATCGGTCAGCGTCACATCGCCGACCAAGGTGTTGAAAGCGCTTGTGCCACCCACAGTCAATGGACCTGTTTGTGTCAAATCACCTTGAGCCACATCCACCTTCAAAGTCCCCGTCACGGTGCTCGCGCCCAAGGTCAACGCAGATGCGGAATGGACAGTGGCATTCGCTGCATCCACAGACACCGATTGAATGAACGTGTTGGCTTGCGTCAGCAACACATCGCCTTGGGTGGCGGTGAAGGTGCTGCCACCAGTCACTTGCATCACACCTGTTTGCGTCACATTGCCCGTCGCTGCGGTCACATCCAAATTGCCGGTCACGGTGCTGGTGCCCAAAATCAAACCACTGCTGCCGACCAATACCACGTCGTTCGCTTGCAAATTCACCGCCCCACCAAACTGGTTAGGAATATTGGGCAAGGTCACATTGCCTGTGCCTGCATTGATGGTGCTCGTGCCTGTCACGTGCAAGGCGCTGGTCGGATTGGTCGTGGTCGGTGCTTGTTGCACCACGTTACCGCCGTTGGTTTGCACATTCAAACTACCGCCCACATTGGCTGAGCCCAAGTCCACTTGGCGACCGTTGGTGGTCGCTGTCAAGTCGCCTGTGACGCTGGCCTGACCGAACGACACCGTGCCAGTTGTACTGCTCATGTTCAAGCTGCCCGTGATGTTGGCGCCGCCCAAGCTCATATTGCCCAAGCTCTCCAAAGTCAGATCCCCGCCGGTGATGAAGGCTGTGCCCAAATCAATCGCGCCATTCGGGGCACGCAACACCATGGGGCCGGTGTTGCTCACACTGGCCAATTGCAAATTACCGCTGGTGGCGACAGAGGTGGATGTGCCCTGCAAGGCCAGCGTTCCACCAAAGCTGTTCAAGGCATTGAGCAAGGTCACCGTGCCTGTGCCTGCTGTGACCGATGTGTTGCCTGTCACCACAAACTGCCCTGTTTGTGCCACGTTGCCGCCGCCGGTTTGCACGCTCATACCGCCTGTCACGGTGGCTGCGCCCAACGACACGGGGCCACCCACGCCATTGGCGTCACGTGTGTCCACACTCACGCTGCCTGAGGTGGAAATGCTGCTGGTGGTCAGCGCAGCCCCCTGCGTGGCCAAGCTCACCGAGCCTGCGCTTTGCAGCGGGGCCACGCTCAGCGGTGCGGTGGTGGTCACCGACACATTGCGCCATGAGCCGCTGTTTGCTGCGTTGAGTGTGAACAAGCCTGCGAAGCGGTTGTTTGTGCTGCTCAATGCGGCATCTTGCAAAGTGCCTGTGTCTGCGGTGAAGGTGCTGGTGCCGCCCACCCACACATGGGTGCCGGTTTGTTGTGTCACGCCGGTGGCTTGGGTGGTGATGTGCAGGTTGCCACCCACGTCAATATCCGCCAAAGCCAACGCGGTGGCGGTATTCAAATTCAAATCGAAGGGCGATGCGCCACTTGTCATGCTGACCCAGTGCAAGGTATCGGCACGTGATGTCAGCGTGGTGTGGCGGCTCAAGCTCACGGCGTCGTTGTAGGTCTGTGCGCCAGAGGTGACCACCGTACCCGCGTTCATCACCACAGAGCCAGGCGCATCGGTGGTCAAGCTGCTCAGGGCCGTGCCTGTGCCCACCGTGCCATTGAAGCGCGTCACCCCTGCAGTGTTGACGGCCAGGCTGTACGCGCCATTGAGTGTGTTGCCAAAGCTGATGTCACCCGAGCCAGTACTGGTCAAGGTGGTGTTGACACCCAGCACCACCGCTTCGCCGTAGCTTTGTGCGCCTGTGGTGGTCACACTGCCGCCGTTCATACGCACGCTGCCTGCGGTGGATGCATCGGTGGTCAAGTTCGTCAAGGCATGGGTGGCACCCACGTTGCCGAGGAAGGTTGTATCGCCCTGCGTGTTTACGGTCAAGGCATAGGCACCATTCACAGCGCCCACAAAGCTCACCCCGCCTGCACCTGCGGTGAGCACCGTGTCACGCGCCAACGTGGTGGCAGCGCCGTAGCTTTGTGCGCCCGTGGTGCTGAGGGTGCCTGCGTTCAACACCGCTGCGCCCACCACGCTCAAATCACCCGCGCTCACCACGGCATCGTTGAACGTCACCACACTGCCCGTGAACGTGGTACTGCGTTGCAAACTCACCATGTCGTTGAAGGTCTGAGCGCCAGTGGTGTGCACCGTGGCGGCGTCAATCATCACCATGCCGCCCGCATTGGTGGTCAAGCTGGTCAACGGTGTGCCCGCCCCCACGTCACCGCCAAAACTGGTGGTGCCTGTGGTGTTGATGGTCAAACCATAACCACCATCCACCGTGCTCAGGAAGCTCACATGGGCCGCATCTGCATCCAACACCGTGTTTTTCAGCAAGGTCACTGCACCGTTGTAGGTTTGTGCGCCCTGCGTGGTCACGGTGGCACCGTTGAGTGTGGTGGCACCCACCACGCTCAAACTGCCTGTGCCTGTGCCTGTGCCTGTCACGGCATCGTCAAATCGGACCGCAGAAGCTGTCAGCGTGGTGTTGCCGCTCAAGGTCACCAACTCAGCGTAGCGTTGTGCGCCTGTGGTTTTCACTCGGCCACCTTGAATCACCACCGTGCCGCCTGTGTTGGTGGTCAGGCTGCTCAGTGCTGCGCTATCGCCCACGGCGCCGCCCAAGGTTGTGACGCCGGTGCTGTTGAGCGCCAAGCTGTATGCCCCATTCACCGTGCCGCCCAGCGTGATGAGGCCACTGCCTGCATTCAGGGTGGTGTTGCCCGTCAGCGTCACAGGTGCAGTGCCCAGCACGATGGCTGCGTTGGTGGTGCTCGAAGTACCTGCTGTTTGAACAGCCGTAGGCGCTGTGGCCGTCAAACCACCAGCAAAGGTCAATGTGTCAGCCGCTGCATCGCCCAGCACCAAGTTGCCCGTGTTCAAGAACGTGGTGGCTGCGCTTGTGCCGGTGATGTTGGTGGTGCTACCCAGCAGCTCAAGGTGGTAACCATTGGCGGTGGTGGTGAGCACAGGTGTGCTCAAGTTGTCTGCAAAACGAATGGCCTGCCCTGCCACCGTGTTGCTCAACACCACGCTCGTGCCCGTGCTCACGGGTGCGGCAAACGTGGTGTCGTGACTGTTCGTCAGGGTCAAGGTCTTGAGCGCTGTGGTTTGGCCTACCGCACCCGTCACACTCACAGCACCGGTGCTACCTGCATTGAGGGTGAGTGACTGGGTGTTGGCCGTTGTGCCATTCACCGCGCCACCCAAGGTGAGGCTGCCACCTGCGCTGGCGTTACCGCCTGTGGTGTTGAGTGTGAGGTGGTCTGCCTGTGTGAGTGCGGTGTTGCTGTCACCCAAGCTCATGGCGGTGTTGTTGGTGTTGATCGTGCCTGCTGCTTGAACAGCTGCAGGTGCAGTAGCGGTCAAGCCACCAGCAAAGGTCAACGTGTCACCCGCTGCATCGCCCAGCACCAAGTTGCCCGTGTTCAAGAACGTGGTGGCGGTGTTGGTTGCACTCACATTTGTGGCCGTACCCACCAACTCCAGGTGGTACCCATTGGCGGTGGTGGTGAGCACAGGTGTGCTCAAGTTGTCGGCAAAGCGAATGGTCTGCCCTGCCACCGTGTTGCTCAACACCACGCTCGTGCCTGTGCTCACGGGTGCGGCAAACGTGGTGTCGTGACTGTTCGTCAGGGTCAGGGTCTTGAGCGCTGTGGTTTGGCCTACGGCACCCGTCACGCTCACCGCGCCTGTGCTACCGGCATTGAGGGTCAGCGACTGTGTGTTGGCTGCCGTGCCATTCACTGCACCACCCAAGGTGAGACTGCCACCCGCGCTGGCGTTGCCGCCTGTGGTGTTGAGTGTGATGTGGTCTGCCAGTGTGAGTGCGGTGTTGCTGTCACCCAAGCTCATGGCGGTGTTGTTGGTGTTGATCGTGCCTGCTGCTTGCACAGCCGCAGGCGCTGTGGCCGCCAAACCACCAGCAAAGGTCAACGTGTCAGCCGCTGCATCGCCCAGCACCAAGTTACCTGTGTTCAAGAACGTGGTGGCGGTGTTGGCCGCACTCACATTCGTGGCCGTACCCAACAGCTCCAAGTGGTAACCATTGGCGGTGGTGGTGAGCACAGGCGTGCTCAGGTTGTCGGCAAAGCGAATGGTCTGCCCTGCCACCGTGTTGCTCAACACCACGCTCGTGCCTGTGGTGACGGCGCTGCTGAAAGTCGCCCCCTTGCTGTTCGTCAAGGTCAAGGTGCTCAACGGCACTGTGTTGCCCACCGCACCGCTGACCAGCACTACACCATTCGTACCCGCGTTGATCGTCACCGCTTGGCCATTGTTGGTGCTGCCATTGAGCGTCTTGGCAAAGGTGATGTTCGCGCCTGCGGCCAAGTTGCCGTTGTTGGTGGTGTCAAACGTGGTGCTGACCGCAGTGACCACGGCATCGTCGGCGATGTAAATTGAGTTGGGGCTGCTGGTGCGCACCAGGCCACCGCTGAAGGTGCTGGTGCCTGCTGCATCTGTTTCAAAGTGTGCAGGTGCTGTGGTGGCGCCAATGGCACCTGTGTAGGTGGTGTTGCCACTGTCAGCCACCACCACGCGTGAGGTGCCATCGAATATGCTGCCAAACGTCATGCCGACGCCGGTGAAGGTGGTGGTGTCTGTGGCGGTGCCACCTACCGTCACGCTGCCGTTATAGGTTTGGGTGTGGCTGCCAGCGTTCACGCTACCGCCGTTCACCATGGTGGCGCCGTTGACGGTCAAGTCACCTGCGGCGGTCACGCCCTTGCTGAAAGTGACGGTGCTGGCCGTCAAGGTGCTGGGTCCACTGAAGCTCACAGGGCTGGCAAAGCCCAAGGTGAAGGCACTGCCGCTCAAGCTGCCGTTGATAGTGGTGGTGGCTGTGCCGCTGTCCAAACTGGTGTTGGCCAACAAGGTGGTGGTCTGCCCTGCTTGGCCCAAGGTCAAGGCTTGGTTGTTGGTGCTGAATGTACCGTCCAACTTCAAGGTGCCGGTGTTGGCGAGGTTGATGCCATTGGTCACGGCGATGTTGCCGCGCAGGGTCAACGCAAAGGGTTGAGCCGCTACGGTGAACGTCGGTGTGGTCAGGCCTGCGTTAAAGGCGATGGCATGGGCATCCACGGTGTCGGTCAACACCACGCTGGTGCCGGTGGTCACGGCGCTGTTGAAGCTGGCGGTGTTGCTGTTGACCACTTCCAAGGTTTTGAGGGCTGCGCTGCCACCCACCACACCTTGGGCGGTGATGTTGCCCAACGCGCCTGCATCGAGAGTCAAGCTGCGCGTGTTGGCGGTGTCACCGTTGACGGTTTGCATGAACTTCAAGTCACCGCCGGTTTGCACCGTCACGTCGGTGAACACTTTGACGATGTCGTTGAACACCGCGTTCGTGGTGACATGAATGCTGCTGGCTTTGAATTGGGTTTCACCTGCGGCTGTGGTGGACGAATCGGTGGTCAAGCTCAGCAACGGCGTGGTGCCGCCGATGATGCCGCCCAACACCGTGGTGCCACTGTCGCTGAGCGTCAAAGCTTGCGTGCCATCCACAGTGGACATCAGGGCCACATTCACACCTTGCAGCGTCGTGGCTGCGCCCAAACTCACTCCGTCGTTGTAGGTTTGCGCCCCCGTGGTCTTCACCCCACCCCCGCTGAAGACCACGCTGCCATTTGCATCGGTGGTCACGCTGGTCAAAGCAGTGGTGCCACCCACGGCGCCACCAAAGGTGGTGATACCCGAAGTGTTCACCGCCAGGGCATAAGCGCCGTTGAGCGTGCTGCCGAAGGTGATGTCGCCTGTGGCAGTGCTGGTCAACACCGTGTCAGCGCCCAAAGTGGCAGCGTCGCCAAAGCTTTGTGCGCCCGTGGTGTTGACCACGCCACCGTTGATGGCCACGGTGCCACCTGCATCGGTGCTGAGGCTGGTCAACGCAACAGAGCCACCCACGGCACCTGTGAAGGTGGTTGCACCTGAGGTGTTGACCACCAAAGTTTGCGCGCCATTGAGCGTGCTGCCAAAGGTGATGGCACCACTACCCGTGCTGGTCAGCACGGTGGCTGCGCCCAAGGTGGCCGCTTCGCCATAGCTTTGCAAGCCTGTGGTGTTCACTACACCACCATTGATAGCCACTGTGCCGCTCACGTCAGTGGTGAGGCTGGTCAACGCAACCGAGCCACCCACAGCGCCTGTGAAGGTGGTTGCGCCCGATGTGTTGACCGCCAAGGTTTGCGCACCATTGAGCGTGCTGCCAAACATAATCGCCCCACTGCCTGTGCTGGTCAGCACGGTGGCTGCACCCAAGGTGGCTGCTTCGCCGTAGTTTTGCAAGCCGGTGGTGTTGACCGCGCCGCCGTTGATGGCCACTGTGCCACCTGTATCTGTGCTGAGGCTGGTCAAGGCGATGGTGCCACCCACAGCACCTGTGAACGTGGTCGCACCCGAGGTGTTGACCGCCAAAGTTTGTGCGCCATTGAGCGTGCTGCCAAAGGTGATGGCGCCGCTGCCTGTGCTGGTAAGCGTTGTCGCTGCGCCCAAGGTGGCTGCTTCACCGAAGCTTTGCAAGCCTGTGGTGTTCACCACGCCACCGTTGATGGCCACGGTGCCACCAGCATCCGTGCTGAGGCTGGTCAATTCAGTGGAGCCACCCACAGCGCCTGTGAAGGTGGTGGCACCTGCAGTGTTGACGGCCAGGGTTTGTGCGCCGTTCAATGTGCTGCCAAACGTAATCGCGCCAGAGCCAGAGCTAGCCAACACAGTGGCTGCACCCAAGGTGGCTGCTTCGCCGTAGCTTTGTAAACCTGTCGTGTTCACCACGCCACCGTTGATGGCCACCGTGCCCACAGCATCGGTGCTGAGGCTAGTCAATGCGGTGGTGCCACCCACAGCGCCTGTGAAGGTGGTGGCACCTGCGGTGTTGACGGCCAAGGTGTAGCCGCCATTGAGCGTGCTGCCAAAGGTGATGGCACCACTGCCTGTGCTGGTCAGCGCGGTGGCAGCGCCCAAGGTGACCGCTTCGCCATAGCTTTGCAAGCCTGTGGTGTTCACCACGCCACCGTTGATGGCCACGGTGCCACCTGCATCGGTGCTCAGGCTTGTCAACGCTGTTGTGCCACCCACTGCGCCGCCGAATGTCGTGCTGCCTGAGGTGTTCACTGCCAAGTCGTAGGCGCCGTTGATCGTGCTGGCCAACGTCACGCCTGCACCACCTGTGGATGCCAAAGTGGTGGCGGCCCCGAGGCTGACTGCACCGTCATAGGTTTGTGCGCCTGTGGTGCTCACATTGCCGCCATTCATATCGGTGGCACCCACCACGTGCAAACTACCCAAGCCTGTCACGGCATCACTGAAGGTCACTTTCGTGGCCGTTAATACGGTGTCGATGCCCATGCTCACAGCGCCGTTGTAGGTTTGCGTGCCCACGGTCGTCACGCTGCCGCCGTTGATGGCCGATGCACCTGCCACCGTCAAATTGCCTGTGCCGTTGACGGTGTTGCTGAACGTCACACTTGGTGCGGTCAGCGTGGTGTTGCCGCCCAAGTTCACTGCGCCGTCATAGGTTTGTGCGCCTGTGGTGTTCACGCTGCCACCCTTCACATCGGCTGCGCCCACCACATGCAAACTACCCAAGTCTGTCACCGCGGCATTGAAGGTCACCTTCGTCGCTGTGAGCGTGGTGTCAGTGCCCATGCTGACCGCGCCGTTGTAGGTTTGTGCACCCACCGTCATCACAGTGCCACCGTTGATGGCCGCTGCGCCTGCCACCGTCAAGCTAGCTGTACCGTTCACGGCATCGCTGAACGTCACACTCGGTGCGGTCAGCATGGTGTTGCCACCCAAACTCAACACCCCACCATAAGTCTGCGCGCCAGTGGTGTTCACGCTGCTGCCATTCACATCGGTGGCACCCACCACATTCAATGTGCCAGCGCCTGTCACTGCGGCATTGAAGGTCACCTTCGATACGGTCAACGTGGTATCAGCACCTAAGCTCAATGCGCTGTTGACAGTCAAGCCAACACCACCATTCACCACACTGCCCAACGACACATGGCCACTGCCTGCGTTCAAAATCGTGTCGCCTGTCAAGGCCACTGGCGTATTTGCATCACCCAAAGTCATGGCCGTGTTGGTGGTGCTGACCGTGCCTGCGAGGTGGATGGCACTCGGAGCCGTGGCAACCAAGCCGCCTGTGAACGTCAAGCTGTCAGCGGCGGCATTGCCCAAAGTCAATGCCGCTGTGTTCAAGAACGTGGTGGCGGCGCTCACCGTGGTGTTGGCACCCGTCATCGCCACGCTGAAAGGTTGCGCGCCCGTCACGAGCGAGGCCACAGTCACATCGTCTGCGAAAGACACACTGCCTGCGTTGCTCAAGGTCAGCGCATTCAAGGCTTTGGTGTTACCCACAGCACCTGTGAAGGCGATGGTGCCGCCCGTGCCCGCATTGAGCGTCACCGACTGGCCGTTCACCGTCGTGCCGTTCAAGGTTTTGGCAAACGTGATGTTGGCACCTGTTGTCAGTGCACCGTTGTTGGTGCTGTCAAACAAGGTGCTGGCTTGGCTCACCACCACATCGTTGTTGAACAACATCGACGAGGGGCCGCTGGTGCGCACCACGGCGCCGTTGAACGTGGTGGTGGTTGAGTTGGTTTCCAAATGCAAAGGTGCCGCGCCGTATGTCAAATCACCCACAGACTTGGCAAACACGGTGTTGCCTGCGTCGTTCACCACCAAACGGTAGGCACCGTTGACGGTGTCGCTGAACGTCACCCCTGTGCCTGTGAGCGTGGCGTTCGATTGCAGCACCACAGGTCGTGCATAGGTTTGTGTGCCGCTGGTGGTGATGATGCCCAAAGGCAAAGCCGTGCCGTTCAAACTCAAATTAGCAGCATGGCTGACGTTGACAGCACCACCCCACACGTTGCTCGCGTTATTCAAAACAATGTCTGCATCCACATTGGCGTTTTGGGCGCTGAAGCTGCTGGTGCTGGCGGCGTTCAAAGCCGTGCCTGCCAGCTGAGTGATGGTGCCGCCCGTGGCAGCCACGCTCAAGGCGCCAGTGCTGCTCAAGCTACCCAAGGTCACCGCCCCGCTGCTGCCCACCGTGGTGGTGCCGGTCACGGCCAAGGTGGCGTAGCGACCTTGTACGAAGCCATCGGTGCTTTCAAAGTTGCCGCCCACGGTGGTGACCCCATCGGTTTGCTGCCACGTGCCCACGCTGGCGTTGCCGCTCACGTTCAAGGTGCCTGTGCTTTGCGCCAAGGAGGCACCCGCAGCGCTGAGCTTGGTCAACGACACAGCGCCCACTTGTGCCAAACCTGCGTGCGTGGTGTTGAAGTTCACCGTGGTGCCCGTTGGGATGACCACCTCGGCCACGTTGGCCAAATCGGGCACGGCCCCACCCGCCCAGTTGGTGGGATTCAACCAATCGCCCGAGGCACCGCCCACCCATGTGACCGACGCCAAACGGCTCACCGTGCCTGTGGCGCTGCCGGTGCTGGCTACCACATAGTTGCTGGCATCGGCGCCACTCAGGCTCACACCGGTGATGCTGATGGCTTTGGTCAGCCCCACGTTTTTGTTGTCGAAAGCAGCGGTGCGAAGGATGGTCACATCATCCGGCACGGAGCTCGCGCCATTCGTATGCGAAATCACTTGGTAGCTCGGCACCACAGCAGCCACGGCATTGCCGTCATAGGTTTTGTCCACGCCAACATACGTCACCGTCAAAGCGCTTGGGCTGATGCTGGCTGCCCCTGTGGCGCTGGTGGGCAGCACGTAGTTGCTCAGCAAGGTGTTGGCGTTGGGCGTGAACTGTGCAGAGGCCAAGGTGGTGCTTGCGCTGTTGGCATCCACCACATTGCGGCTGTTGTATGTGCCCGAGGTTTGGGTCACGCTGGTGCCTTCGGTCACACCACCCACGGTCACAAAGCCTGTGATGGCGTAGTTGCTGTTGCCCAAGGTCGCGCTGGTGTCACCGTCATAGGTTTTGCTGATATTGCCTACCAACGCTGCCGACAAAGCTTTGGGCGTGATGATGGCCGAGGCACTGCCTGTGGTGACCAAGCTGTAGTTGGCCGCGTCGGTGCCGGTCAAATTGGCGGCCGTCACGTTGATGCCCACGGGCGACAACACAAGCCCTGTCCAACCCACGTTCTTGCTCACAAAGTTGGCGGTGCGGTTGAGGGTGAACACATCGCCCGTTACACGGTCGTCGCTGGTGGTCACACTGGCCACGGTCAAACCGTCGTACTCTTTGGTCACGCCGGTGTAGGTCACGCTCAAGGTGCGTGGCGTGATGTTGGCCACCGTGCTGCCTGTGCTCACCACGCTGTAGTTGGTGGCGTCCACCGTGGTCGCACCCGATGGGTTGCTCAACGACACCCCGCTCACGCTCACCGCTTTGTTGCTGCCCACGTTTTTGTCGGCAAAGCTGGCGGTGCGATTGATGGTGAACAGATCACCACTCACGCGGTCGTCAGTGGTGCTCACAGTGGCCACGGTACCGCCGTTGTAAGTCAGCGTGTCACCTGTGTAAGCCACGTTCAACACGCGTGGCGTGATGGTGGCGGTGGTGCTGCCCGTGGCAGCCACGCTGTAATTGGTGGCGTCAGCACCTGTGAGCGACACACCGGCCACACCGATGGTTTTGTAGGTCACGGCGCCGTTGAGGTAAGCCACGTTTTTATCGGCATAGGTGGCGGTGCGCACCACGTTGACCACATCGCTGCCCAAACGGTTGTCAGTAGTCGTCACAGTGGCGGCGTTGGTCCCGTCGTATACCTTGTCCACGCCGGTGTACACCACGCTTAAGACACGGGGGGTGATGGTGGCGGTGGTGGTACCTGTGGTGGCCACGGTGTAGTTGTGGTCGTCTGTGCCATCCAAGTTCACGCTGGTCACGTTCACTTGCTGCGATGTCACCACCGCAGGCGATGCGTTGGTGTAGGCCACGTTGCGGCTGGCAAAGTCGGCGATGCGGTTGATGATGAGGTTGTCACCCGCCACACGGTTGTCGGTGGTGGTCACGCTGGCCGTGGTGTTGCCGTCATACACCTTGTCCACGCCGCCATAGGTCACCACCAAGGTGCGTGGGGTCACTTCGCCAGTGTTGCCTGTTTGCGAGCTGATGGCGTTCATCGTCACGCCATTGGTCAACACGTAGTTGCGGGCATCGGTACCTGTCAGGCGTAAGCCGTTGAGTGTGTAGCCTTTGTTGGCGCTGCCTGTCACGTTCTTGTCGTCATACACGCCTGTGCCCAACAGGTTCACCACGTCCGTCACGTAGGTGGCGGCGGGTGTCACCAAGCCCACGGGTGCGAGTGAAAGATTGGTCATGGTGGTGTTGCCGTCGTACACCTTGCTCAAACCAGTGGCGCCCACGGTGACCGACTTGGGTGTGACTTCGTAGCTGCCCACGATGTGGACGTTGCTGTTGAAGTTGGTGGTGTTGGTCACACTCACGTTGTTCGCACCGACGGTGTAGTTGCCCACGGTCAACTGGCCTGCCGTGCTCAGCAATGGGCTGACGGGCCCAAGGTTGAACTGCGCCACTTGCGCATTGCTGCTGTTTTTGACCTTCATCAAATCAGTGGTCAAGCTGGTGTAGCCAGCAGCCAAAAGGTCTGTCACCACATTGCCGCTGCTCATGTACGCGGCAGACGTCAGCACATAGGTAGGAGCGCTGCCGTAGGTGGTGCTGATGTTTTGCACTTTCACCAACAGCTCACCCACGGGCACGATGGTGTAGCTGCCATTGGCAAAGGTAATGGTGTAGTTGTTGGAAGTCAGCCCTGAAGGCACCAAGGTATTGGCATACGAAATGGGGGTGGCTGCCGCCAAGTCGGTAGCGCTGTCTGCCGTGCCATTGCCTGCCCCCATGCCCGTGCGCGTCACCACCGCACGGCCTGTCAGCACGCTGGATGTTTGCCCGCCCACGAAGCCGTTGTAACGCACACCTTGATAGCCCGAGGTCGTGCTGGTAGAAATCGCATCGGCCAGTGAATAGAACTTGGCATCGTCATTGGCCGTGATGGTCAACGCAGCTTTGGTGATGGTGTTGGCTGTGCCGTCGCTCCACACCAAGTGGTAGTTGCCTGCGCGTGTGCCCGACAGCTGCACTGTGCCTTGCTTGATGAGGCGTGTGCCTGCATCTGCGGCATCAAACACAGGCGTGCCCACCACCGACAAACCTCCGGTCAGCGTTGTGTCTGCAGTCAAGGCCGTGGTGTTGGCGCTGCTCAAACTGCCGTAGCCTTTGGTGTCGCTCACGGTCAATGCAGGGGCAACCGTGGTGAGCGCGTCATACACCTTGGCCAAACCTGTGCTGCCCGACAAAGCCACGTCCAGTGGTGTGATGCTGGCGGTGGTCGTGGCTTGGTTGATGATGGTGTAGTTGTTGCGGTCGGTGCCGCTGTAGCTGCTGGCGAGCGTGACGGTCTTGGCTGTGCCCACGTTTTCGTCGCTGAACGTGCCTGTGGTGGTGACCAACACTTGGTCGCCATTGACCAAACCTGTTTTCGCCAAACCTGTCAGCGATGGGGCTGCGACATTGGTGTTGTCGTAGGTTTTGTCACCGGCGGTGATGCCGCTGATGGTGAGTGTTTTGGGCGTGATGTTGGCCGTGCTGGTGGCTTGGTCGGTGATGGTGTAGTTGCCCAAATTGGCACCACCGTAAGTGGGCGTGAGCGTCACTGTTTTGGCGGTGCCCACGTTTTTGTCGGCAAACACACCCGTGGCAGTCACGGTCACCACATCGCCCATCACCAATCCATTGAACACGGCATTGGTGTTGGTCACTGTGGCAACACCACCACCGTCGTACACGCGGCTGTCGGCGCTCAAACCGCTGATGGTCATGGCCTTGGGTGTGATCTTGGCGCTGGCCGTGGCTTGCGGTGTGAAGCTGTAGTTACCCACATCGGTGCCACCAAACACGCTGTTGGCCAAGGTCACCACTTGCGCGGCGGGGCTGCCAGCGCTGGTGACCACACCTTTGCCAGCAAACGTGCCGCTGATGCTGCTCAAGCTCAAGCTGTCGCCAGACACAAGGCCGTTGAACGTCACACCCGAGGTGGTCAGCGCTGCGGTGGTGTTGCCGTCATACACCTTGTCGTTGGCTGCAATGCCCGACACGGTGATGGCTTTTTGCGTGATGGTGGCGGTGGTGGTTTGATCCGCCACGATTTGGTAGTTGCCCGCCATCGCACCTGTGAGGCCCAAGCTGCTGGCTGCCACGGTCACGGTTTTACCAACGCCCACGTTTTTGTTTGCAAAGTTGGCCGTGGCTGCACTGCTGTCCAACACCACATCGTTCACGTCGGCGTTGATGACACCCACCAAGCTACCAAAGCTCGACACGCTTGCTGTGGTGAGCGCGTTGTACACCTTGTCGTTCGCGGCCAAGCCTGTGAGCGTGAGTGACTTCTGGCTAATCTTGGCCGTGGTGCTGGCTTGGTCGGTGATGCTGTAGTTGCTCACGTCTGTGCCGGTGTAGCTGCTGACCAAGCTCACCGTTTGTGCTTGTGCCACGCCGTTGCTCACCAACACATCTTTGCTGGCAAAGGTACCGGTGATGCTGTTGAATGTCACCGCATCACCGGCTACCAAGCCGCTGAACACGGTGTTGTTGGTGTTGAGCACTGCTGTGGTGTTGCCGTCGTACACCTTGTCGTTGGCGGCCACGCCGCTCACCGTCATAGCTTTGGCGGTCACGGTGCCGTTGGTGCCGGTGAATCGGTCACTGGCCAAGCTGTAGTTGGCCGCGTCGCTGCCACTCAAGCTCACGCCTGTGTAGGTGTAGGTCTTGTTGCCTGCGCCTACGTTTTTGTTGGCCAAGGTGCCCACACCGCTGAGCTGCACCACGTCACCCAACAGCACCGCACTGGGCGTGCCCGACAGCGGTGCAATGGTGGTGGTGCCGTCATACACCTTGCTCACCGTCGGCGACAAGGTGATGGCCAACGGTGTGACGGTGGTGTTGCCCACCAAGGTCACGGTGCTGCTGAACTTGGGACCATTCACCAAGTTCACACGCTCGGCATCCAACTGGTACGCGCCCACCTTCAACTGCCCTGCCGAGCTATAGGCCCCACTCACGGGTCCCACATTGAAGGTGGCGCTGGAGGTGCCTTCGCTCACGGTCATCACGCCCGTGGTCACGTCATAGGCTGCGCTGCCCACGCCTGCAGCCAACAGGTCGACCACGGTGGGGCTGTTGCTCCACTTGTATTGCGCTGACTGCACCACATACGTGGGCGTGCTGCCGTAGGTTTGCGTCACAGGGCTCAGGCGCACCAGCAGTTGGTCGGCAGGCACCACGGTGAAGTTGCCGTTGATGCGGCTGAAGGTGTAGTTGCTGGCTGTGCCACCGGTGGGCACCAACACGTTGGTGAAAGTGCCTGCGTCGTTGCCGTTGCTCGCACTGGCGTTGCTGCGCAACACCGATGGCGCGGTGAAGCTGCCCGCACTCAAGGTGGCGGCTGACTCACCATTCACAAAACCGCTGTACGACACGCCTGCAAAACCTGCGGCATCCGACGTGCCTGCAAACTTGGCATCGTTGCTGGCCGTGACGATGAGGATCTTGGGTGTGATGTTGCCGCGCAAGCCTGTGAGCGTTGGCAAGGTGTAGTCGCTGGTGGCACTGCTGTGCGTGCTGGTGCTCACCGTAAAGCTGCTGGCATCGGTCACGGCAATGGCGTTGGCCACATTAGCGCTGGCAAAGGTGCCCGCTTGCGCCAACACCAACACATCACCCGCCACTGCACCACTCAACGTCCCACCAGTGATGGTGGCTGTGGTGGTGCCGTCGTACACCTTGTCGCTCACGGCGCTGGTGCCACTGATGGTCAAGGCCTTGGCGTTGATGGTGACCGGCGCATTGGCCGCATTCAAGGCGGGCAAGCTGTAGTTGGCAGCCAAGCCGGCTGTGGCGCCTGTGCCACCATTGGCTAGGGTGATGGCGTTGATGAACTTGCTGAGCGTGCCCACATGCACATCATTGGCCGTGGCGCCCAAGTAGCCCAGCTGTTCACTGCCTACGGTGCCGCCCACGGTGACCGCGCCTGTGAGGTCGGTCGTGCCATCGTAAGTTTTAGAAGCCAACAACGTCACCTGTTTGGGTGTGATGTGTGCCGTGCTGGGTGACTGGAGGGTGAGTGAGTAGTTGGTGTTATTCAAACTCAAACCCGAATAGGTCACGCTGCTGGCTTCTGCCACGTTTTTGCTGTTGAACGTGCCCACAGGTGGGCCGGTGATGGCCACCGAGTCACCCACATACCACTTGCCATCCAGCACGTTGCCTGCACCCACGGCCACGCTGCCCGTGAGTGCGGCCGTGCCAACGATCACAGCCGTGGTGTTGCCGTCATACACCTTGTCGTTGGCGCTCAGGCCAACCATGGTGAGTGCTTTGGGGGTGATGTTGGCAGTCAAACCCGTGGGGGCTGTGAGCGAGTAGTTGGCCGCACTCAAGCCTGTGAGCGAGCCCGTCACTGTGACGCCAATGTTGCTGCCCACGTTGAGGCTGGCAAACGTGCCCGACTTCACCAAAGACACCGAGTCACTGCCCACCAGTCCCACTAGCGTGCCGCCTGTGAGTGCGGCCACATTGGTGGCGTCGTACACCTTGCTGTTGGCACTCATGCCTGTGACGGTCAAGGCCTTGGCGGTGATGTTGGCCGTGGTGCTGGGGTTGGTGACGATTTGGTAGTTGCTAGCCTTGGTGCCTGTGAGCCCCAAACTGGATGCCAACACCGTCACCGCTTTGCCCGCGCCCACATTGGCATCGGCAAAACTGGCCGATGCACTGCTGCTGACCAAACTCACATTGGAGGCATCGCCCACTAACACACCCGTCAAGCTACCAAAGCTCGACATGTTGGACGCTGTGGTGCCGTCGTAGGTTTTGTTGCTGGCGGTCAGGCCCGAGAGTGTCAATGCTTTGGGGGTGATCTTGGCTGTCACGGTGGTGGGGTTCACAAAGCTGTAGTTACCCGCATCCAAACCACCATACGTGCCTGTGGCAGTGATGGCTTGGGCGGCCACGTTGCCGCTGCTCAGCACCACGTCGGTGCTGGCAAAGGTGCCCGTCATGTTGGTCACGCTCACCGTGTCGCCGGTGATCAAACCATTGAACACGGCACCACTCGTCACCATCGTGGCGGTGTTGGTGCCGTCGTACACCTTGTCGTTGGCGCTGATGCCACTGACCGTGATGCTCTTGGTGGTGATGACACCATTCGTACCCGACAAGGTGCCACCCGAGCTCAAGCTGTAGTTGGCCGCATCGGTGCCTGACAAAGCCAAATTAGACAAGGTGTAGCTCTTGCCCGAGCCCACGCCCTTCGAGCTGAACGAACCTGTGCCAGAGACTTGCACCGTGTCACCCGTGACCACACCTGTGGGCGTGCCCGACAAAGTGCTGATGGTGGTGGTGCCGTCGTACACCTTGCTCACCGTGGGCGACAAGGTGACCGACAAAGGCGTGACCGTGGTGCTGCCCGTCACGTTGACCGTGTTGCCAAAACGTGCGCCATTGGTCAGCACCACATTGCCAGAGCCAAACTGATACGTGCCCACGCTCAACTTGCCCGCACTGCTGAACGCTGCCCCTGTGAGGGTGGTGTTGAACGTGGCGCTGGCCGAGCCTACGGTGTCTGTGACCGTCACCGCACCGGCGGTGGTCACGCTGGTTGAGCTGGTCAAGTCCACCACCGAGCTGTCGGTGGACCACATGTATTTGGCCGACTGCACGGTGTACGTGGGCGCTGTGCCATAGGCCTGCGACACGCTGGCCAACTTCACCAACAGCTGGTCAGCAGGCACGATGGTGTAGTTGCCATTCACATAGCTGAAGCTGTAGTTGGTCGATGCGCCGCCCGATGGCACCAACACACCGTTGTAGGTGCCTGGGGCAATGGCACTGCTGTTGCGCGCAAGCGTGGGTGCTGTCGTGATGCTGTTGCCCACGTTGTCGCCCGTGACAAAGCCCGTGTACGACACACCCGAGAACCCTGAGGTGCTGAGCAAGCCCACAAAGTCAGCGTCGTCGTTGGCTGTGACGGTCAATACTTTTTTGGTGATGTTGCCAGTGGAGGCAGATGCCGCCAAGCTGTAGTTGCTGGCGTTCAAACCGTTCAACGAACCCGTGATGTTGACGGCCAAACCAGTACCCACGTTTACGCTGGCAAAGGCACCGGTTTGGGTGAACGTGACTGTGTCACCGTTGATCACGCCCGACAAACTGCCGCCACTGACTGTGGCGGCTGTGGTGCCGTCGTATTCTTTGCTCACCACACTGCTGCCGGTGATGGTGATGGGTTTGGCTGTGACCGCCAGGGTGCCGGGCGTGGCGTAGCTGATGGTGTAGCCGGTGTTGGCTGTGCCAGGTGTCACCGTCATCGCATAAGGCCCACCCGCCACAGTGGCCGTAGCAGCCAAGCCCGTCGAGTTAATGGTGGGCAACACGCTGAACACATCAGCCCATGCAGGTGTGGTGAACACGGTGGTACCGCTGGCACCACTGCTCAAGCCCAACACACTGCTGGCGGTGACCGATGTGTTGCCATACACCTTGGTCACACTGTTAGACGTGACCGACAACGTGGCGTTGCTGCCAAACACATAGCGGTTGCCTGCAGCCACGCTGCCAGGGGCCAAGCTGGCAAAGGTTTGGCCCCACACCGCTGAGTTGGCGCTGTCTAAATTACCAAAGGTGTCGCTGGCGGGTGTGTTGCTGTACACCACCCAACGGCCACTGTTGGTGGTGAATGGTGTGGCACTTGCGTTGTTCACAAAATTGCCTGTGGCCGCCAAGGCTATGTAGCCACTGGCTTGTGTATCAGCAATCGTGGCGCCAGAGTTAAGCGTGAGGTTTCCACCTGTGACAAACGACACACTGTCCACAAACGTGGTTGCTCCACCCACGGTAAGGTTGCCTGCGTCAGACGCCCCAATGACGATGCCGCTGAATCCATCCTTAAACACCGAGGTACCGCTGAACAAACTGTTATCCACTGTCCAACTGCCAGCGCCTGAGCCAATTCCGATGGTGGTACCTGCGGTGTAGGGTTTGAGCGTGAGCGTGCCAGTGCTTTGAACAGTGGCCGAGCCATACGAAATCAAGTCACCAATGAAAGTGATGTCGCTCGATGACGAAAGGACGCCACTTCCCGATTTAAAACCAATGGTCGAACCTTGCGCACTGACGGCTAGGTTTGCGCTGTCGTTGACACCCCTGATGGTGATGGGGCCTGATTTAGCCAAGATGCTTGAAACACCCAACCCAGTTGCAACGTCAACGGCGGCAGTGCCTGACTTTCCTGTGATGGAGATGCCGCCACCAATACCCGTAGCCTCGATGCTTCCGCCGAAATTGATACCCAAACTTGCATTGGTACCGTTGACCGCTGAAGCATCCCCCTCAACCACGATAGCCTGAGACGTGGTGTTGGCCGAGCGCAAGGTGAACCCATTGCCGTATGCCGAAACAGCTTGTGCATTAACCAAAGCTGAACCCGTGGCCTTGCCTGCGATAGCAATTTTTCCTGTACCAGCATCGACCGTAACACCGCCACCCATCACACCAAAAGACATGGCGCTGGCCGAGGTGTCGACGTTTTGACCACGTAAGGTAATGTCACCCCCACCCGAGGTGAGTGACGCGCCAGACTGCAAATTCACGCCTGAGATGTAAAGCGTATAGAGAGGTTCTGTCACCGTGTCACGTGTGGCCTCACCGCGTGCATAACCTGTACTGATGCTGGTGCCACCACCCAAAGTAATGGCACCACCCAAACCACCGCTGGTGGTGATGGATGAACTGGCCGACATTTGCGCATAGCCTGTGCCGTTGCCATCGCTATCGGCCCAGAAGGTGACGTCACCACCCGTGGTGGTGATGGTCTTGCTGCTTGCCAGTGAAATATTGCCTGAGGCTTTGAGCAAGATGTCGCCATTGGCCGCACCACCCGTTGTGTTCAGGTTCGCGTTGACGTTGATGCTGCCTGCGTAAACGTTAATCGGGCCTGCAATCGTGGTGTCGCTACCAATCGTCACTGTGTCTGTGTGCGCTGTAGTACCCGTGTCCTTACCAAGGGTCAAACCGCTGACATCCGAACTCAAGTTCAAGTTAGTCACAGGCCAAGACAGCGCGCTGGTAAAAGACGTTGCGGTAGGTTGCAAGGTCAACGTACCGCTGGTGTAGGTGTTGACACCTGTGCCAGGCGAGAGCGTGTTGCCTATCAGCGTGATGTTGGCTGTGGATGTGGTCACCAAACTGTTGGCACACGTCGCCACTGCGCATCGACCCATAGGCGTGACTGCGAATGAATAACCACCACCCACAGTTTTGGCAAACGCAATCCCTGTGGCACCACCATCAAAAATAATCGGACCACTGGCTGACAAGAAGCCAGTGCCGTTGGTATTGATACCTTCGGAGGTGCCACCGCCTACGCCAGTCAGGCTGATACCACCAGCGCCTGTCGCTTGAAACAAGCTACGACCCTGTGCAGTGGTGTTGTTATAAAAACCCATGAAAATTCCCAAGCCATTAGCTTGCCCATTCAAACTGATCGCTGGTGTGTTGGCACTACCCCCACCCGCCACCACATTCATGGGTGAAGTTTCATTGAGGTCAAACCCGTAACCACTGGTTGAAATGCCGACCAAGTTGATGGTGCCCGCCCCTGCATTGAGCTGCATACCACTGCCCCAAAACGCCGAGCTTCCAGTTGACTTGGCGCGCATCAATAGATTGCCACCACCTGAATAAATGGAAGCCGTATTCAAGTCGATGCCACGGGTACTGGACGAAATGGCATAGCCATCAGGAATACCGTCATTCGCCGTACCACTGTTGGCGCCATCATCAGCGCCACCCGCCAAAGTGATGTTGCCACCACCTGTTAGGGTGGTGCTGTTTGCACTGGCACCCGCTCGACCCGTATTGGTGCGAGAGTCAATCACAGCTGTAGTGCCGACAGAGATGTAGCCGTTACCACCTGACGCACTATTGGCCCAGTAAGTGATGTCGCCGCCGTTTGTTTTGACTGTCGTACTGGCGGCTTGTGTGATGGTGCCCGTCCCTTTAAGCAGAATATCTGCCCCTAAAGCGGTGCTGACCAACGAACGGTTGAGTGTGATGTCGCTGCCATACACAGTGATGGGCCCCGCCGCCGTGATGTCGTTGGTTGAGAACGTCACGGTTTGGTTATTGCTTGTTTTACCAATCGTCAAACCAGTCATGGTTTGGCTGTTGGTGTTCCAAGCAAACCAACTTGTGTCAATGGCTCCGCCAAATGCATTCGATGTAGACTGCCAAGTCACCGTGCCATTTGTGGCGATGTTGGGGTAGCCCGAGCCGCTGTAGCTATCAAACTCAATCAACAAATTGCTGGTGGTCGTGGGAACCGCGCTGCCTGCTGCAGAGCCCCACCATTGTGTGGAGCCGTTGCGGAAATAAAAATTAGATACGGTGGCCGTTGCGCCAAGCCCGCCCGCTTTGATGTTGATAGGCCCACCATTGGCCAAAATCTGAGTTCCATTGCGAATCAGCACAGCCCATTCATTGCCAGTGCCGATGATGGAAACGCCACCACCTACACCACTGGCCACGATGCGTTGGTACGTCGCAGAGGAGTAGCCTTCGTTGCCTGTGCCCAAATCAACACCGTGGTTCCAACCTGCACCTGATGTGGTGCTAGAGCCCACCAGCTTGATGGCATCTGCACCTGCATAAGCAGACTTCAAATCCACCGCGTAGTAGGTGGAGATGCCCATCTTGTAAGAGCTCGTGCCTGAGGAGCGACTGATACCTTCAAGGTAAATTTTGCCCACGCCACTGTCGGCTACAAAGCCTGCGCTACCCCAATGGGCAATGCCCCAAGCTTGATAGCCGCTGCTCACAGCGCCAGCCCAGCTTCTGCCTCGCATGGTGATGTCGCCGCCGCCTGAGAGCAAGCCCAAATAACCATCTGAGTTAATGCCGCCTGCCGCTGTAGAGCTGACACCCGAGGCATAGCCCGTACCTGCTTGGTCGCCACCTGCCAGCGTGATGGCACCACCGCCTATACCTGTGGTGCTTTTGCTACCCGCCAGGCCTGTGCGGGTGTCAATGGTCAAGCCTGATGAGCTGACATAAATGCTGCCAAAACCATCGCCCTCGGTATCACTGGCCAATAACACAGCACCGCCATTGGTGGTGAGGGTGTTAGACGCTGTATTGCTGGTGATAGTGCCTGTGGCCAACAGCTTGATGGCAGCGCCAGCTAGAGTACTAGTCAAGTTGGTTTTCAAGGTGATATCGCCGCCATACACAGTGATAGGTCCAGCAGCCGTGATCGCGTTAGCTAAGGTGACATTGGCAGTGTTGCTTGTTTTACCCAAACGCACGCTTGACGGACTACCTGAAATACCAAAGGCAGTCGTATCTAAGGCACTCGTAAAAATGCTACCCACCGACTCAACCACCAAAGCCCCTGACGTGTTGGCTGTTGTTTTGTAGGTGTTAGCCACAAAACTCACCTTGTCAGATTGAATGTTGATTCCAGATGAACTGGCCGTTGACGAGCCCGACAACACTGTGCTGCCGTCTGAACCTAAATACAGATCGGCCGATGCACCAGGTCTTAAATACAAACCCGAATAGGTCCCCGTGAGACCCGTGGGCGACAAGTCTTTGAGGGTGATGGCGCCTGAGCTAGAAAGCACTTTTAACGCTTGGGTGTCAATCACCACACCACGTGAATATGCAGATGCTTTGCCGCCTGTGCCTGTGATGGTGAGTGCACCTGTTTCGGTTTGAATCAGCGACCCATTGCCCATGTTCACCCCATAGGCCCCACCCGATGTGGTGGTGGTATTGGTGGCGTCGCCCGTGATGCTGATGGTGCCTGCACCTGAGGTTTTGATGTCTGAGCCAAACATCCAAATGGCATAGTCTCCGCCGCCTGCTACACCCGTGGTGCCCCAACTACCAGACAAGGCGATGTTCCCGCCACCTGCGTTGAGGACCGAGCGTGATCCACTGGCTGCGCCAATAGAAATAGCCTTGTCGTCACTGGCCGTAAAGCCACCGCCTGCGGCTGTGTAAGAAATGTTGCCACCACCGCTGGTGACGTTCACACCGGCGTTTTGTGTGATTGAGCCGCCATACACCTTGATGTCCCCCGTGATGCCGATGGTGGAAGCGAGTGTCAACGCCTGCGTATTCGTGCTGCTACCTAAAGTGAACCCCGTTATCGTGTTGGCAAAGGAGTAATTCGCGGTGAACGCACTGGTAAAGGTGCTGTTAGCTGCTGGCTGGATGATGACCGGCCCCGTTCCCGCAAAACCACTTGTGCTGGGTGGCACATTGTTGGTGTAGGTGATGCTGCTAGGCGTGGTGTTGGCCGACAGCGTGGTGAGGCCTGTGTACGTGGCGCCACCTGTTAGCGCGAGCCCACCCGTGCTGACAGTAAGTGCGCCTGTACCGCTGAACAAACCCGAGTAACTCAAGACATCACTGCGGTTAAAAATGAGTGTGCCGTTGTTGATGACGTTGGCTGACAAAGCGCCCAATGAACCGGCTGTAGCACCTGTGCCCACTTGCAAAGTGCCACTACTGATGGTCGTACTGCCTGAATAAGTGTTGTTGGTGGTAAAGATGAACTTGCCACCAGCAGATGGATCAGCAATGAAAGAGCCTGTACCACCAATCGCACCACTGAAAGTAGCAGCCAAGGTGTTAAACGCCAAAGTGTCAGAAGCATTGAAAGTTTGCAAGGTGTAACCCGTTGCCGAACCTGTGCCAGCGGTGACCGTGCCACCCGTGCTGGCCGAACCACCCAAGTACCGCACCATCACCACGCCCGAACCGCCTGCACCTGCATACGCTGCCGTGCCGTTGTACGCAACACCGCCACCACCACCGCCCGTGTTGGCTGCGCCGCTGGTGGCTGTTCCACCCAAGCTAGCCGCACCACCACCGCCTAGGCCACCTAAGCCATAGCCTGCCGTGATTGCTATGTTGTTATTTGGTGCACCGCCACCACCGCCGCCGAAATATTGAGTTGTTCCTGTAAAGCTGCTGGCCAAACCAATGCCACCATTGCCCGGCGTAGCCGCTGTTGTAGCAACGGTACCAGGTCCACCTGCGCCGCCGCCGCCACCACCACCACCATTGGGACTGCAACAACCGTTACCACCTGCAAAGCCTTGGCCTGTTGTTCCTGCTGCGCCTGTGACCTGAGTTTCACCAGCACCACCACCGCCTGACCCCCCCGTTTTAGCAGCTGCGGTGCCAGCTGAATCACCTGCTGCACCACCACCACCGCCCAAAGCAACGGCTACAGCACCTAAAGAAGAGCTAACGCCTGATTGACCAGGTAAATCCGATGTCACGCTGTTGCCAGCGGCTCCACCTGCACCGACTGTGACTGCGTATGAAGCACTCGTAAGGCTGCTAGAGCCTGACAAAACACCACCACCACCACCACCGCCGCCGTTGTCACCGCCACCGCCACCACCGCCGCCGACGACAAGGTATTCGACATTCGTGTCATAAGTGACGGTCACTGCGCCGTTGAGCGTGATGTTGTTACTCAAGCCCGTGATGCCACGACCCAACAAAAGCGTGGTGCCGTTAGCCGCCGTCAACGCACCAGAACTAATGGCCGACATGTTGTAAATGCCTAAGGTGCCGCCACTGAGCGTGGTGGCGCCGCCGTAGGTATTGGTCCCCACTAAATTAATCTTGCCGCCCGTGGCGTTGGTGGTCAAAGCACCAGGACCGGTGATGTTTCCAAGCAAAGTGCTGTTGATGTTTGTCATGCCCAGGGTGCCTGAAGCATTGAACGTCACCACCACCATGCCCGCCATGGGGCCTGATGTGATGACATTGGCTGCACCGCCTGTGGTGAGCACGGTGTTACCTGCATACGCCACAACCACAATGCCTGAGCCACCGCTGGCACCGTTGTTATAAGTTGTATTTGTTGAATAAGCGCCACCACCACCATTGCCTGTGTTGGCTGTACCCACGACAGGGTAATTGGCAGTACCGCCCACACCATAGGTCACGGCAGTGTTGGTGATGGCGCTGGTGACGCCCGGGCCACCTGTGTAGCCTGAAGCTGCACCTCCAGCGCCAGCACCACCCACGTTGGCAGAATAAACACTGCCAGCACCACCTGCAGCGGTCACAACGCTACCGATAGACGAGGTGCCACCTGCCACAGTTTGACCACCACCCGCTCCGACCGTGATGGCGTATTGGCCCCAATCAACGCCAAAGCCACTGACCACTTGGCCGCCTGCGCCACCACCGCCAGCCTGTGGGTATCTTTCCCATGAGGCGTTGCTACCACCGCCACCGCCACCGACGACCAGGTATTGCATGGCTATGCCAGTGGCAATGGTGGCATCACCATCGAGCTGAATGTTGTTGGCCAAGGTCACATTACCCAGCTGCAGTGTGGTACCTGAGCGAAGTTTGACCAAGCTGGTGCCAAGGGCTGTGCTGTTGTAAACACCTAAAGTACCTGCACTCACTGTTGTGTCGCCGCTGTAGGTGCTGGCTGCCATCAGGTTCACGCGGCCTGAGCCCAATTTGGTCAGTGACCCGCCAGAAATGCCCAGCCCCCCCACCGAGGTAACGCCAGCCCCATCAAACGTGAGGCTATAGCTACCCGTGATGGCATTGCCCGTGCTTGGCACCAACGAGAGCGAGCCTGCATCAGATTGAATTTTCGTGTCGCCGGTGAGAGTAACCGACCCCAGAACCGAGTTGGTACCCAAGAGGTTGCGTAACGCCCCCGTGCCACCAATGCCAGTGCCTTGCACCGTGAGGTTGTCGGCCGTGGACACACCACCGCTGAACTGTAAAGCCGCACCATTGGCCACCGTGGTGCCAGCAGCCGCAGAGCCCAAGGCGTTGTAATGGGCCACCGTGAGCGCGCCCGCATTGACGCTGGTGAGGCCTGTGTAGTTGTTGTCGCCACTGAGAGTGAGGGTGCCAGTGCCTTCTTTGGTGAGGCTACCAAGGCCCTGCACCACCCCTGAAATCGACAGGGCGTTGCTGTGGTTAACCGTCAAATTGGCGGTGGCAGCTATCAATAAATAGTTGGCCCCTGCCCCAAACGTACCGGTGGTACCGCCGTTGCCCAGCTGGAGCGAACCGTCATACACCATGGCTGCGCCCGTATAAGCAGAGTCCCCGGTTAGCGCGAGCGCACTGCTGCCTTGTTTGATGAAGTAACCACTGCCGGACATGGCCCCAGCCCAACTCTGCGCAGCGCCGCTGTTGAAGATGAGCAGGCCATTATTAGTAAGGCTGCTGCTATTAAAGCTACCAGCGCTATTGATCTGCAATGTCCCTATTGCGGTTTGGCTGTATTGGGGCGAGCCTGAAGACACCGTGGTGGTGGTGTTTACAAGGGTCGTGGCGCCACTGTAGGTGTTGGTGCCTGTGAACGTGACCTTGGTTGAACCGTAAATCGCGTCAATACCGTATCCGTTACCCGATGTCACCAGCGGCATACTTGTAAGGCCCGTGCTCAGGTCTGTACCCAAGACGTTGCCAGAGATGTAACCAGCGCCTGTACCCGTGTTGTTGGTGGTGTTGGCCACTACTTGAACGTCGCTGCCGTTTTGAACCAGCTTGGCGTACACCAATCGGGTGATGGTCGGCTGGTATTGTTGAATCTGAAAAGTCGCTGTATTGGTCAGCGGGTCATAGGTTTTTATATAGATACCCCCTCCCCCTACTGAATAAGCGCTGTTGAAATTTGCCCCCGACAGTCTGTCTAGCACCTCTGCCACCGTGGTGTTGGTGGCAATGGTTTGCGCTGTGGTCAATAAGTAGCTACCTAAAAAAGTGCGCGAAACACCCGTGACTTGCACACCGCCTGTACCGCTGATGTTGTAAGCCGCCGTGGTGTCTACGTTTGTGTAAAACGCCAAGGTGCCGTTGTCAACAATATTGGCTGATGCCAAACTACCCGTGCTGCCACCGTTGCCCAGCTGCAAAGTGCCTGCACTGATGGTGGTGTCACCCGTGAAAGTGTTGGCCCCTGTGAGCACTAAAGTACCCGCACCTAGCTTGGTCAGCGAGCCCCCCGAACTGGTGAGCGCACTGGCCCATGTGATGGTTTGGCCGTTGGTGTCTACTTTGTAGGCTTGGTTGGCAGCTGAACTGGCGCGGGCCGAGTAGTCGGTGGTGTTGTTGGCGCTGTATTGCAAGGCGCCGCCCCCAAAACTGAGGGCGCCAGTCGTGCCCAAGGCCCCGCTGCTGTTGACGTTCAAGGCACCTGCGTTGAACTTGGTGCCACCTGTGTAGGTGTTGGTGCCGCCCATCGTGACGGTGCCCGTGTTGTTGTTGGTCACGCTGTAGGCACCAGACAACCAACTGTTGTACACAATGTTGCCCGCCCCTGTGAAGGTGACATTGCCAGCAGTGGCAAGCTGGTAGCCAGCGCGCGTGTCGCGGTCAATCGTCCACGTCACACCCGCGGTGGCACTGTCAAACGTGGCGCCGCCTGCACCGATGGTGAATTGGCGTGAGCTGTTGTTAGTGCCAGCAGCACCATTCGATGCGGCCCCCGACTGGCGTACCGTGCCACCGCTGATGACGAGGTTGGTCGCGTCATACACCAAATAGCCTAAGTTGCCAGCCCAGTCCCAGTTCTTGACATCAAGCACACCGCCTGAGTTGACGGTGATCGTGCTGGTAACGCCTGTAGCGCCGCTGTTGTAATAAATCTTGCCTGCGGTCGTGAACCCCAACGTGCCTGCGTTGATGGTGGTGTTGCCCGTATAGGTGTTAACGCCGCCCAGTGTGAGGGTGCCCGCACCGTTTTTGATGAAAGCGCCTGCGCCTGAGATGACACCGTTGTAGGTGTCGGCAGCGGCATTGTTGTAAATGAGCAAACCACCGTTGGTGATGTTGCCTGTACCAACACTGCTTGCGCTGCCTACCTGCACGGTGCCTATGGCAGTTTGGCTGCTTGAAGTTGCAGTGGTCGTGGTGTTGCTCAAGGTCAACCCACCGCTGAAGGTGTTGGTGCCTGTGAGACTGACCTTGCCTGTTGCGTACAGTGTGTCAACCCCGTAACCATTCATCGAGGCGCTGGTTGCTAGGCCAATGGTGCTGGTGGCCGTGGTCATGTCGGTACCCAGGTAATTGCCCGTTTTGTATGCGGTTCCGTTGTTAGTGCTGTTGCTGGTGTCGACCGCGGCTTGTACATCGCTGCCGTTTTGAATCAGCTTGATGTATATCAATTTAGTAAATGTACCTTCATACATTTGCACCTGGACACTGGCAACGTTGCTCGTCGGGTAATAAGTTTTGAGGTAAACGCCAGCCTGACCGTTCGCGTTTGCACCACTTTCTCGGGCGCCCGACAGACGGGCCAGCACCTCGGCCACGGTGGTATTGGTGGCAATGGTTTGCGGGGTGGTCGTTAAAAAGTTACTAAACAAAGCACCCGAGGCGCCTATGACTTGAACCGCGCCCGTGCCGGTGATGTTGTTGGCAACTGTGATGTCTGCGCTGTAGTTGAGCGCTAAGGTGGCGTTGTCAACGATGTTGCCCACCACCGAACCGGTGCTGCCGCCGTTCCCAAGCTGCAAGGTGCCTGCGCTGATGGTGGTAGCCCCTGTGTAGGTGTTGGCACCAGTCAAGGTCAAGGTGCCGGTACCCGCTTTGGTGAAGGTAGCGCCCGTGCCCGAGATGACACCGCCGTAGGTGGAGTTGCCCAATTGGGTGAGGCTCAAGCTGCTGTTGTTGGCCAGCGCGATGCCACCACTGCCGGTCAGCCCCGTGGTGGTGATGGTGATATTGCCCGTGGTGCTGACACCGCCCGCACTGATACCAAAGCTCTGCGCATTGGACAAATTGAGCGTGCTGATGTTGCTGGCTTGCAGGTTGCTGATGTAGTTGGAGGCGGTGTTGAGCGTGACGCTGGGTTTGCTAACTCCACCGTCGGATGAGCCCAAGATAAGGTTGTTGGCATAAAGAGAGGCAGTTGCGTCTTGCGTCACGGTGGTGCCTGCCAACAACTCCAATGAGCCGTTAGGCAAATTGATTTTGTCTCTGAAGAAGATCGAGCTGCCTGCTTGCAGCGTGAGTTTGTTTGTCGTGGTTGAGTTAATGTAATAGTTCGCAGTTCCTTGTGCACTCCAACCCGACGCATCAATCAAACCAGACGCAATGACGCTGACGTTGCCAGAGCCCAAGGCGCTAACAATCGTGTTTGTGAGAAGAACCGTGGTGCCGTTGGCGTAACCACTCCCCCTCGTGTCAGTACCGCCTGAAGTCAAAAGAGGTGCACTGGGATTGGGGGCTTGAGCCGTATAGGTCGTGGTCCCAGAAGTTACATAGTTTGACCCGGACCATGAGGTGTCACGAATCCACAAATCGTAGGGATCGAGCAGCCAAAGACCGTCTTGGCCTAAGGTTGCTTTTGTCGAAACGTGAATGTTGTCAACGCTCAGTACATGGCCTGAAGTCTCCACCTGCCCGCCATCACCCCCATTCACACCACCTTTAGTACAAATGGTGCCGTTGGCAGTAGTGAGAGAGTACGCATTTTTCACATCACTCCACAGCACCACTTTGCCGCCCTGCCCGTTGTCGGTGGCGCTGGCGTCAATGGTGCTGTCGGCACTCATGGTCACGGTGGTGGCTTGGCGCAGGGTGCCGCTGCCTTGCCAGTCGCCGCCCACCAGCACGGTGCCGCCAGCGGTGGCGCCAGTGGCTTCGATGCGGGTGCCTGTGTCTAGGGTGATGTCGTCGCCCTCCACTTCCACGCGGCCAGCTTGGGCGCGGGCGCTGTTGGCGCGCAACACAGTGTTGGTGCTGAGCAGCACAGCGCCTTTGACTGGGGCTTGGTTGGAGTTGTCGGCTGGCGCATTCAGGGGTGCGGGCACGCCATCGGCCTGAATGTGGATGCGCCCGCCACCGCCCTCGCCCGATGCGTCTAGCACGGCGGTGGTCAGATCGATACGGTTAGAAGCTTGTAGATGGATGGTGCCGCCCAAGGCGTTGGCCACGATGTGGCTGGGGTCAGTCACCACGCCGTTGGCAAAGATGCGGCCACTGACGGCGATGGCCTGAGCTGCCACGATGTCAATGTTGCCGGCAAAGGCTGCGATGGCGGACACGTCTAGCAAACCGGTGGCGGTTTGGGTGAAGGTGTCGGTGTTGATTTGGATGCGGCCAATGTCTGCCGCTAGGCTGCCGCTTTCGGGGACAAAATTTGCCGCTAAGTTAGTGGCTGTTACGTTGTTAGCTGTGATCGTGCCGCTGTTTTTTACATCAGGGGCATTCAGGCTGACAGTACCCGCAGGCCCGGCGTTCAACCCGCCCGTGGCGTTGGCGCTGAGGGTGCCGCTGTTCAAAATTGCGCTGCTGGCTTCTAGCAACAGGCGGCCTGCGCGGCGCACCAAGCCTGTGGCTTCGATGATGCCGCTGTTGTTGATGACGCCGCTTTGCAAGCGGCTGGCCGCTTGGGCCGACAAGATGATCAGGCCGCCCGGGGCTTTGATGGCGTTTTTGTTTTCCACCAAGGTGTTGATGGCCGCCGCCGACACGCGCACGCTGCTAAGCGCACCGCCGCCGTCAAACTTGAGCTCAAAGGTTTCACCCGCTGCCAAGGCCACGGTGCCTAGGTTGGCCACGATGACACCGCTGTTGCGCACTTCGGGCGCGAGCAAGGCGATGTAGCCGCCCAATGCGGCGCGCAGTTCGCCCTCGTTTTCTACCTTGCCACTGGCGCCGTTGCGGGTGAGCTTGATTTGCCCATCCATGAATTCTTGATTCGCCGCGTTGTGCGTGGTGGCTACTAAACCACCCACATCGACGCTAGATGACTTACCAAAGTACACACCCTGTGGGTTGACCAACACCACTTGGCCGGGCGCGGTGATGCGGCCCAAGATTTGACTGGGCTGGGTGTCGTTCACGCGGTTGAGCGTGGCCGATTGCGCATTGGGTTGCTGAAAATTAACCGTGGCGTCTTTGCCGACGTTAAAGCTGTTCCAGTCGACCACCGCGCGTTGGCTGGTTTGGTTGACATTGAGGGTGCTGCCCGATTGGCTGATGGTGGCTTGACCCGCGTTCACCTGGCCGCCAGTGGGGAGCTGGGTAGCTGGTACCCCCGTGGTTTGGGCTAGTACCGGCATAGACAACAAGCCGACTACGCCTAGAAGATGAGCCAACACACATATAGAAGCACGCGACGGCGAACGAGATACAGGCGCACCCACACTCAGACGTGTGAAAACGTCTGAATCGAAGGGGCGTGTTTCTACAAGGCGCGGCATAGCCATTCCGATTCGGAACGGCTGCGGTTTTCTTGAAGGGGTTAGGCGGTTTCTTTTCACGCGCAAAAGTTTCTACGCGTTAGAAAGGCACGGTGACTTGGAGCCAATAACGGTTGCGGTCGCGCGTGCCGTCTTGGTCGTTGCCGGTTTGTGTGGGGTTGGGGTTGTGGCCTTGTTTACGCGCCCAAGTCGCTCTGAAGTTCACACCATCGTCGTTGGTGTAACCAATGCTGGCGCCAAAGCCTTTATAAGTATTGCGGTTGTTTTGAGGACCACCGGGGTAGCTTGGGTCGTGCTGTAGCCACAGTTGGCCCCAGTCATAAAAACCAGTCAGGTTGATGCCCGAATCCAATCGATGGCGCAGCTCAAGCTGAATCAGCTGTGCGTCGGTGCCTGAGCCCTCGCCCGTTGGGTAGGCGCGTACGCCATTCATGCCGCCAAGCTGCATCTTTTCAGAAGAGTCGAGGTTTTTGTCAGCCAACTGTCCGGTGTATGAAATGAAGGCAGAAGTTTGGGTGGTCAAAGCCTGTTGCCAAGTACCGCTGACACGCACTTTGTTGAACACGCCTTCGGTTTGCACGGTGGTGGAATCGGTTTGCTGGCTGAGAGAGCCATCCAAATTGATGTTGCCGTGCGAAAGTTGTAATGAATAGGTGCCTGTGCCGCCCCCCGGATTGAGGTCACGGTAGAACCCAGAGACTTGCGCCGCCAGCACTTTGGCTTCGTAGTCAGACATCAACAGGCCTTGAGCCGAGGTGTTTTGGAACTTCTTGGCATCGGCTGTGAGGGTGACGGTGGCGCTGCGGTCATCCGCACGCAGCAGCGGATAGAGCCATTCCATGCCTTGGGTCACGGCTCGGCCCACGGCACCGACCATGCCCTGCTCGCCCACCACCACTTCGTAGTTCATGGCCGAAGCGTTCAGGCCCATGCGCCAGCCATCCGTGCCAACCGGCAGGCTGTAGGCCAAGCGGGCGTAATCACTGCCACGGGTGTGAACCGCCACCACATTGAGCATGTCGGCCAGATCGTTTGGATTAAACCAAGTGAGGGACGCCATCAAACGGATGGCACCTGTCGAGCGAGAGCCGCCGTTGTCCATGGTGAGCTCGGTCTGACGGGTGCGACCTTGGTACAACTTAAGCAGCAATTCGGTTTCCCCCGCCTCGCGGCCCTGGCGCAAGGAGCCTTGGGCGCTCATGCCTGGCAGGTCGTTCGCCAGAGCCAAAGCGCGATCGAGCGACTTGGTGTTCAAAGGCTCGCCCGTGCGTTGCTGCGCATCAATGATGGCGCTGACGTGGGCTTGGGTATTGGGCAAGTCGGCCAACTCTTGCTCGATTTCAACCTTGGAGAACACCGATTCGATGACGTCGATCATCAACACGCCGTCTGACAGGTCTTGCGGGGGCAGGATGGCGCGGGCCAAATAGTTGTTCTGTCGGTAATACGACTCGACCACCATGCCGATTTCGAGCATTTGCTCGTAGGTCATGGGGGTGTGAAGGAAGGGCTCAACGATGCCTTTGAGCTCCATGTCGCCCAGAATGGTGACGCCTTGAAATTGGATGTTTTTGAGAGTGATGAGCTCTTTGGCGGCTTGCTCGACCTCTTGGTTTTCAAGCATTTTGTCCATCGCTGCATCGACCAAGCCGCGTGGTTGCTTGGGTTTGGCAAAGGTTTTGCCGGTGACGGCCTCGGCCCACTCAGTGACGGGTAGCTGGGTTTTGTCCTCAATCGCGCGCAGCACACGGCCTGCGTCTTTGGGAATCACAGGGTCGTAGATTTCCAACGACCCGGCCAAAAGACACAGGAACGCAATCGCAGCAATGATTCGCGACCGAGTTAATTTCACAAAACAAGCACTAAAACAACCATAGGGGTTGTATCAATGCAAATTTCGTGCCTCTGCGCTTTTTGACGGTTTTGTAGGGGTTTGTAGGCTTTATCGTGCGCTAGACGGCATGTTCTCAAGGATCTGAATATTTAACTCAGTTTGAGAAAGGTCTTGCGCAGGAATGTATGCACGAACCAGCCAGCCATCGCGTCGATAGGCATCGGTGATGGCGGTGGTGAGGTGCTCGAGCTCGTGCTGGTCCAAGGGGCGGTCCAGATAAGGCTGCGCGACGGCTTGAAGCTGGGCGTTAGACAACAGCTTGGCGCCCAAAAACTTGATGTGCGTTGGCGTGACCACCGTTGTTGGAGTCAAGGCCATGGCTGGGGGGAACGCATCGCGCCGCTGTGCGTTGCGCTGCATTTGGTCGAACTTGAGCATTTGCTCGTTTTGACGCATCAAAGCGCCAGCATCTGGGATGGTTTGCGCTGGTAACAGACCCGTCGCACAGAGGCACAACGCAACGACGGGGGTCAGGAATGCTGTTTTGGCCATATTCACCCCTTAGTTATTGAAGCTTTTTACAAATTGGTCCACATCGACACATTCAGCCAATTCGGCCTCGATGGCCTGATCGCCTGAAAAGTGAGCGCCATGTTTGCGCAGGTTGTCGTTCATGCGTTGGTTGTAGGTTTCAGACAAGTGCTTGACGGCCAAAGAAACCGTTTCCATTGTTTTTTTGCTTTTTTGGCCTTGCTTGCGGTCCAGTTGAATGTCTACGCGTTCAGACAGGATCATGTAGTTATTGGCCAAGCTCTCGTACTTTTTGGCCATGTCCGTTTGTTTTCTACGTACCAACAGCGCCGCCACATTCAGCTGTAAAGCAGCGCATCGGCGATACAGATAGGACACGCGCCCCATGTCGTTGGTTTCACGGTAGCGGCTGCGCACCTCGTCAAAGCTGGGCCATGGCTCAGATGCCATGAGCGGTGGCGCTGCCAGTGCCAAGGCCAGAATTGTGAATTTGAATTTCATGCCCAATTCTGCCTCGTCGGCTGGGCAGTTTTAGAAACGCGACTCCAGTGAGACCCAAAAGCGGTTGCGGTCATAGTGGCCGCTGTGACCACGGGGCATGGCCGCTGTGTTGGGATCTTCACCAAGTCGGTGGGCCCAAGTGCCTTTGAGGGTAACGCCTGCATCCCAGCGATGAGCGAGGCTCAAGCCATAGCCATGAAGTGTGGCGCTGTTATTTGCGGGGGCACCTGGTGCGCTGCTGTCGTGCCAAGCGCGCACATGACCGCTGTCATAGAACTCCGACAAAGTGGTGTTGGCGCTGAGTTTGTGTCTAAATTCAAAAGTCACCAATTCACCATCGCTGCCCATGCCCTCGCCTACACCGTAGGCTCTGACGCCCAAGGGGCCACCCAAGTAGATTTTTTCAGAGCCATCGAGGTTTTTGTTGGCGCGTTGAAGCGTCAAGCCCGTGTAAAACGCATGGACACCACTCAAGGGCTGAAGCGCTGAGAGGCTCAAACGGAACTTAGAAAACTCACCCGTGGTTTGTTCACCGCTGAGGTCTGCAGCCTCATTGGGAGAACCGTGCATGTTCACCGTGCCCTTAGAGAACATGGCGTCATAGGTAAAGACAGCACCGCCTGGGGCCATTTCGCGTTCAAAGCCTTTGAACTTAATGCCCATGACTTTGGTGTCGTAGTAAGCAGAATCGGCGTAGGTGGCCGCTGTGGTGTTGAGGGATTTGGCGTCACTGTGAAGGCTCAACGTACTCAACTCACTGGGTGTGTTCACCAAGTCATAGGCCAGCATCAAGCCTTTTTTCAGGCCATCACCACTGAGGTTGACGGCACTTTGCAGGTCATTCACCACGTTGTAGTTGAAGCTGGACAGATTCGCACCAATTTTGAGGCCATCAATTCCGGTCGCCCAGTTGTAGGCCATTTGCAGGTATTGGCTGCCTTGGGACTTCAAGCCTTGAAAGGACAAGGTATCGCCTTTTGACAGCGCGTCGTTCCACACCAAGCCAGCACCCACGCGGTTGCTGCCCGTTGAGGTGTAACCGTAGTTGTCGTACAACAGTTCGTACTGGCGGGATTTGTTGGCGTACTGCTTCAAAATGAACGCCGTTTCTGCATCCTCTTCGCGCTCGCCAGGTTTGGGGGTTGGTATGGGCAGAGATGGCGACATCTCTGCAAACTTAGCAACCACGCTGGCGTCTTCACGAACTTCTAGCTTGGCCACTTGTGAGACAGGGGCTGCGGCGTTTGAAGGCACTGGCGCAGGAGGCGCAGGCATCGGCATGGGCTCAGCCACAGTCACTGCGGTCAAGGCTTTGTCGAGCTGGGCTGGTTTGATTTGGCTTTCAATGACGCCAATTTTGAGAACCCCATCGTCACGCGCCAACGCGCCGACCAGAGTGGCACGTGCCACCATGTTGTGACTTTGGTAGTACTTGGAGACCTGAGCTGGAATGGCCATCGCCTGTTCGATGGTGAGTTCTTGACCCAAAAATTCGCTGACCACGCCTTTGAGTTCGGCTTGCGTGAAGGCAGTGGCGCCTTCAAATTTGATTTCACGAACAATGAGTTTGATGTCATCAACTGGGGCGGCTTGTGACTTAGACACCCTCACCTTGGCAGCCAAAACAGGCGCGATGGCTTGCGCCTGAACGGGCTGCGGCGCGGGTTCGTCAGCTGCCTTGTCTTCTTCAATGACTTGTTCCACAGACGCAACCACTGTGGGCAGTGGTGCCTGCACAGCTTCAACGCTGTCGAACTGACCCGTGGCATCCAAGGCCAAGTAGATACCGACGCTGGCTGCAGTAAAGGTCAGGAGAACTAGTAGTTTTTTCATCGGTAAAAGAATTCGGTTTGGCTAGAGCTAAGCACGCCCTATGCCAGTGGTCGTGTCGTGTTATCGACACGAGGTGCGGTTTCTGAAGCCACTCATGACTTAACGTCGAATAGGTTCTGCTTCAATGACCTGCACAACCAGTCGTCCCCGAGAAAACGATTGATCGGGTATGTAGGCTTTGACCCTGTAACCCGCGTCTTTGTAAGCCTTGGCCACAGCCGCACTCACGGTGGAGAGCTTTTCAACCATCAAGCGTTGGCCGACAAAGCCTTTGACTGCCACTTGCAACTTGCTGGTCTGAACCAAGGAGTTGCCTTGAATGGTGATGCTGTCGACTTGGACGCTGAAGTCGTCAGTCCAGCGCAGCTTGGGGTAATACTCCAGCGGAAAGCCTTCAGGCGGCGTACTCGCACGCGAGGTGAGCATGTCTTGGTTGTTGGCCATCATGCTGCCCGCATCGGGCGAAAAACCATTGGCAGAGGCAGCACCACTGGTCAGGGCCAGTGCACACAAGAGACCATAAGCGTTGCGTTTCATACGTCAGCTCCTCACATGAGATAAAAAGTCGACCCACTTGATGAGCTTGGGTAAACAAATGGAATGCATGTCGTAATAGAACTGAATCTTTTTGCGAGCTTCTTGCCCCAAGCTATGACGCAGCCCGGGGTCCTCCAGCAATCGCACGACGTTGGCGATAAGCGCCTCTTGGTCAAAAAACGGCACAAGCAGCCCGTGCTTGTCCTGATCAATGAATTCTTTGACAGGTTCTGTGTCGCTGCCCACGATCGCGCAACCCGCGCTCATGGCTTCGAGCAGACTCCAGCTCGCGACAAAGGGGTATGTCAAATACACGTGAACGGTGCTGACTTGCAACAAGCTCACAAACTGGTTGTGCGGCAAATTACCCACAAAGTGGACGCGCGCCCAATCTTTGTCATCGATGAGGGGTTTGACTTCATCAATGAAGACCTGTTTCCAGTTGGTTTTGCCAGGCGGCGGTTTACCGTAACTGACACCATCGCCACCCACGATGACCACTTGGGCGTTGGGGCGCTCTTGCAGCAACTTGGGCAAGGCCCGCATGAACACGTGGTAGCCACGGTAAGGCTCTAAGTTGCGGTTGGCAAAGGTGATGACCTCGTCATCGTGCCCCAGTACACGGCCTGAGCTCAGTGCAAAGGTGGCTAAGTTGTTGGGGGCAATGACCTTGGTGTCAATGCCATCGTGCATGACTTTGATCTTCCCCCTGAAAGGCCAAGGGTAAGTGTCCGCCTGAAAATTGGTGGGTGAGATGGCGGCATCCGCCATTCCAAAGTGCATGACGTTGTTGATGTTTTTCACGCGCAGGCGACATGCATCGCCAGGGTCTGTACTTGAGAATTCGGGGTCAAAGCCAACGTCGTTGCCTTTTTCTGTGTAGTTAAGTTCGCAGTAAAGCCCCAACTTGGTGTCGGGCCAGACGTCTTTGACGAACAGGCTCTCGCCCCAACCGGGGTGCGCCACAACCACATCAGGCGTAAAGCCTTGGGCTTTTAACTCCAAACATTTACGAAACACCGATTCACCACGGATGAGCTTGGTTTCAAAATCCAAGGCCCAAGGGTGAACGCCTGGCGCTGTGCCTTTGGTTGGATGGTAGACATGAAGGCGCACGCCCATCCACTCCATGGGGGCCTCTTTTTTGAGCACCAAGGCATGCACCTCGTGGCCTTCTTTGACCAACGCCGGCGCAAGATGAATGAACTGCCCCGGAAAATTTTGATGAATGAATAAGATCTTCATCGCACTAACAACTCATTGCCGACAAGCTCTTTCACCGCTTTGTCGATTGACTGGGTGGGGATTTCAAAGCGGCCTTGGTCCAAGTTCAAAGACTCGATGTCCAACTTGCCCAACGCGCTCAACAGTCGGTAGCTGCCCAGCTTCGCATCCATCGAAGCATTGACCTTGTTGGCCAACAAGCCAAAGTGCTCAACCTCAGAGTCCAACACGGCCAAGGCAGTTTCTTTACCCGCATCACGCAAGCGCTTGCGGCCTCGCATGACGCCTTGCGATGTCTTGACTGCTGACTCCAACAGATCCAGACGTTCGAGGCCTTTTTTGTATTGGTTCCACGCCACGCGTACCGATTCTTTGGTCTTGTTGTTGACGTTTTTCTCTTTTTCGGCACTTTCGCGGTAGTCATAGGCCGCGGCTTGTGCACGGCTGATGGTCTCGCGACCCGCAAAGATGTTCCAGCTCATCTTGACCAAGACGGAGTCTTCTTCCTTGCGATAAAGCTGAGCAGCGCTTGTTACTCGATCAAGAAACTCATATACATATGCAGAGTCACACCCTGTCTTAGATTTAAATTTAGGTGACAAAAATCCGTACCAAACATCCTCCTCGAGAGTGTTTGCTTTTAAATAGTCAAAAATAGGACGAAATTCATACCACCCATCTGTATCAGCTGACGTGTTATCAAGGCCAATAAAACCCGCATCTAGCTGGCTTTTGCTTTGATCATCGTAGTAAATCTGGAATATTTTCGCCTTCGACATTACCTTCTCTTTTCGTATGCACCTCGCCAAGGCGAAGTTATAGAGAAAGGAGCAAGCACTTTTTGTACCAGTAAAAATTTAAGCTTTTAGAGTGCTATTTAGGGCGATGCCACAGATTTGTCGTCTTTCAGGTGTTGAATTTTCAGCTGGCATAGATAGTGCTTAATCCATGGACATCTCAAATCTAGGAGCAATACATGTCCACAACCCGACACCTATCAGGCGCTAAGTTAACTAGCTTTACCTTAGAAGAACTGACTAAAGCAGCAGATATGCTCGAATCTTCCGGCCGATATGAAGAGGCCATCAATCTATATCAGCAATGGTTAACAAATAGCCATGACGAGCGTAAACACGTGGCTTGGTTTAACTATGGATGGCTATTGCAAAAACAAAACTTGTTCAGCGATGCGGCCAATGCCTACGACCAACTAACGAACAATTACGCCTGCTATTTGTCCGGCAATACCGCCGCAGCGGCTTAATCATCCCAAACCACCGCCCTCCTCGGTGGTTTTTATGATGTCTCATATATTTACATAAGATTAATCGCATTTGTTTTTATTTTGACAAATACACGAAATCGGTTCGGAAATGAAAAAAGGACTTAGATTTCTCTAAGTCCTTTTAAGATTTTTGGTGGGACCAGCGGGGGTCGAACCCACGACAAACGGATTAAAAGTCCGCTGCTCTACCAACTGAGCTATGGTCCCATCACGCAGCGTATTTAACGTTTGTTTTGTACCCTGCGAAGCCTAAAAGTATAACGCATTTTTTACTGTTTTAGCAATGGGCGCGAAGAAATTTGATCAAAAACCCAGCCCGCTGCGCATTGACCAAACGTGGCTGTCACGCTCACCACCGAACCATAGCCACTGCAGTTCAACGAGCCATCACCTTGCACGTCACAGCTTGCGTCAGGCGGCGCGACAGCCTCTCGACTGAACACACAGGCCACGCCTATTTTTTTACCATCGCGCGCTGCGCCGTGTTCGCGGCGTAGGTTGTAACGGAGCTTGGCCAAGAGTGGATCGTGACTGGTATTGGACAAGTCATCGATGTCTACTTTGTGTGCCAATCGCTTGCCGCCAGCAGCACCTACCGTGATGAACAAAACTTTGTGTTTGATGGCCCACGCAGCCATCGCTGTTTTGGCTTTGACTTGGTCACAGGCATCAACCACAGCGTCAACTTCTACGCCATTCAAAATGCTTGGCCAGTTGTTGGGCTCTACAAAGTCTTCAATGCAAGTCACCTCGCAATCAGGGTTGATGCGGGCAATGCGTTGACGCATGGCTTCGACTTTGGCCATGCCCACTGTGTCATCGAGTGCGTGAATTTGGCGGTTGATATTGGATTCGGCCACGTTGTCGAGGTCGATCAGGGTCAAGCGCCCTACCCCACTGCGCGCCAAGGCTTCCACGGTCCACGAACCCACGCCTCCCACGCCGACCACCACGACATGTGCAGCACGGATGCGGGCAGCACCTTCCACACCATACAAACGGTCCAGGCCACCAAAGCGGCGGTCGATCACGGATGGGGTTGTCATGACCGGCTCATTCACAGGCGGTGCGCTCTAAGCGTGCGGCTTGCTGACGCAAAGACACCACGGCCCCCAGCACGATGGCGGCTACAGCCACCACAGAATTGAGGCTCAGCGTTGAAATACCACTCAAGCCCTGACCGAAGGTGCAGCCCATGGCGGTCACGCCACCCACCCCCATCAAAACGCTGCCTAGCAAATGCTGGCCTAAGTCGCGCGGATTGGCAAAGCCCTCCCAACGGAAAGTCTTGCTTTGCAAAGACGAGATGGTTGAACCGGTGATCACGCCTGCCACTGCTGCAATGCCTGAACTCAGCACCTTGGACGAATCGCTGAAAAACATCAACCAATCCAAGGTGTAAGCCACAGGCGCCACAAAGTTCAGGGCTTCGATGCGGCCAGAGTTGGTCGCCAAGTAAACAGCATCCAGGCTTTCTGGATGCTCAGGCACGAAGCCCAAATGCCCACTCACCCACCACATGCCAACCACCAAACCGCCCACCCCGAGGCCAGCCAGCAGGCTGTCAAATGTCCAAAAGTCTTTGTGCCGCAAGACCCACAGCAACAAAGCAGTGCCCAAGATGTAGCCCAAACTGGAAATACCCAAAGCGCTCAGATTGGCACCCAAAGGCATGTCTACAAACACGGTATCGACCGTGTTGGTGCGCAGCACAGCGGTGATGCCTTTGAGCGTGGCAAAGGCGCTGACGCCCATCACCACAAACACCACCACCGATTTGAGGTTGCCGCCGCCCATGCGTACCAAGGTTTTGTTGCCGCAACCCGACGCGATGACCATGCCGTAGCCAAACATCAAACCACCCACCAGCGTGGACAACCACATCAACCGCGTGCTGGCGTATAAGGTTTTGCTAGCGTCAACCAGGCCAAGGTCAGACAGCGCTGCAAAACCCACCATAGCAACGCCAATGGCGCACAGCCATTGACGGGCACGGGTCCAGTCGCCCATGTTGACCACATCCGAAATGGCGCCCATGGTGCAAAAGTGCGTGCGTTGGCTGATGATGCCTAAAAGCAAGCCCCCTAAAAAAAAGGCCCCTAGGACCTCTTTGGTGAGCGTGGCTAACTCGGTCACTTGAGTTTCGCCAAACGCTCAGAGGCTGCAGAGGCTGCCTCGGTGTGTGGATAGGTTTTCACCACATCGCCCAAGGTTTTGCGCGCCGCTTTGATGTCTTTCAACTCCAACTGGCAATTGGCTACCGACAACATGGCGTCTGCAGAACGCATATGGTTGGAGGCTTTGCTCAGCAACGCGTTGAAGTTTTTGATGGCGTTGGTGTAGTCGCGGTTGGCGTACTGGGCGTTGCCCAACCAAAACAACGAAGGCACCACGTAACCGCTCTTGGGGTTGCGTTTGATGAAGTCGTTAAACGCCGTGCTGGCTGCGCCAAATTCGCCTTTGCGGAAGATGGCCAAAGCATCTTCGTAGGCTTTGGTTTCTGCGGGGTCAGCCACAAACTCGACGCCATCCACTTTGACCTTGGTAGGTTCAAACTTCTTCAAGCGGTCGTCCACGCCTTGAGACAACTCTTGCTGGCGACGCAGTTCTTGCGTTAACTCTTCTTTTTCCCCGCGCAAACGTGCGGTTTCTTCGCGCAAGGCTTCAAACTGGTTTTGCTGCTCCAGCAAGCTGCGTTGGAAGTTTTGAATTTCCTCACCTTGGCGCTCGACGCGTTCGCGCAATTCCAAAATGGCACGACGTGCATCGGTGTCTTCGAATAAAGCCGCATGCGCGCCAGTACTCAACAGCACACCTGCGGCCAAAGCCACAGCGCGGATAGAAAAAGAAGTGTTCAATCTCATTGGTAGTTCAACGCAGCACGGCGGTTCTGTGAATAGGCAGACTCGTCAGAGCCTTGAGCCACTGGCTTTTCTTTGCCAAAGCTCACCGATTCCATTTGGCTCTCAGGCACACCCAAGACAGACAACGAGCGACGCACAGCGTCTGAGCGCTTTTGGCCCAAAGCCAAGTTGTACTCGCTGCCACCACGCGCGTCGGTGTGACCTTCGATGTTCACACGGCGATTGCGGTCTGCACGCAAGTAGCGGGCATGGGCATCCAACACGGTTTGGTACTCAGATTTGACGGTGTAGCTGTCGAGATCAAAGTAAATGATGTGTTCCACGCCCACAGGGCCTTGCTTGATGCCTTCCATGGCGCCGAGGTTGCGTGAGTTCAAGCCATTGACACCGCTTTGGCCTGAAACACCGCCAGAGCGGTCATCCACTTGCACGTCATCCAGCTTGACGCCAGAAGCGCAACCCGCCAAAACGGCGGCCATAGAGGCCAGTAACAAAAGTTTTTTCATAGTCATGTGTTCCAAAAAAGAGAGATGAATTAGGGCAAGATTTTGCTGAACGGGCCCCAATTGGGCTCACGCAAGTCGCCACCTTGGCCAGACAAACGGGCTTTGATGCGTCCATCTAAGGTGGTGGTCATCAGGGCTTCACGGCCATCCTGCACGGTGGCGTACACGATCAGGCGACTGTTGGGGGCAAAGCTGGGGCGCTCGTCGCGGCTGCTGTCGGTGATGGCAGCAACGTTACCGCTGGCAATGTCCATCACATGCAACTTAAACGCGCCGCCAATGCGAGAGATGTAGGTCAACCAACGGCCATCGGCGCTGATGGCGGGTGAAATGTTGTACGTGCCATTGAAGGTCACGCGGTTGGCAGGGCCGCCAGAAGCAGGCATGCGGTAAATCTGAGGTGCGCCACCACGGTCACTGACAAAGTAAATGGCGGAGCCATCGGGTGCAAACACGGGTTCGGTGTCAATACCGGCAGATTGGGTCAAACGGCGAGGCTCGCCACCATTGGCATCAATCACAAACAGTTGCGAGCCGCCATCACGGCTCAAGGTCACAGCCAAGCTACGGCCATCGGGTGACCAGCTGGGGGCGCTGTTAGAGCCACGGAAATTGGCAATCACACGGCGCTTGCCGGTAGACACGTCGTGGATATAAACCACAGGCTTGCGTGACTCAAACGACACATAAGCCAATTGACCGCCAGAGGGCGACCAGCTGGGCGAAATGATGGGCTCAGGGCTGGCCAGAGCAGACTGGGCGTTTTCACCGTCCGAGTCAGCCACCCAGAGGTTGTATCGGGTACCGGCTTTGGTCACATACGCAATGCGGGTGGAGAACACGCCTTTGTCGCCGGTGAGTTTTTCGTACACAAAGTCAGCAATGCGGTGAGACGCCAATCGCAAATCGCCCGTCACCACGGTGTAGCTCATGGCGCCCAAATCTTGGCCGCGCACCACGTCCCACAAGCGCACACGCACGTCATAACGACCATCGGCCATGCGGTTGATGCTGCCCGTCAACAACGCATCTGCGCCCTTTTGGCGCATGGCGCTGATGTCGGGGCGCTGTGTTTCGTCTGTCACCACGCCAGCGGTGATGCCACGGAACTGGCCGCTGCGCTCTAGGTCAGCCTGCACGATGGCTGAAATCTTTTGGGGGGATGCTTCTTCACCACGCAAGGGTGCAAAGGCAATGGGCACTTGGGTCAAACCCACGCCCGACACTTCCACTCGGAACTGCGCCCACGTTGGCAAGGCCAACAAACCGGCGGTCAAAAGCCCAAGTGTGAAGCGAAAAAATTGACGTGTCATAGTGAGAGAGGTAGCCAAATGAATCCGCTGATTTTAGTGGTGAACGAGTGGCGATAATGCTCTGTATTGCCTTTCTTGCCACGTGAAGAATTTATGACCACCACCCACCCATCGACGCCGTCTGATTCCTTGTTTCAAAGGCTCAAACGCGTGGCGCCTTGGTTCGCAGGTCATCCAGGTGCGCTGGCACTCGGCATTGTGGGCATTCTGATCGGCTCAGCCACAGAGCCCGCCATCCCGGCGTTGATGAAGCCTTTGCTTGACAATGGATTCGACCGTGGAACGCTAGAACTCTGGAAAATTCCCGCTGTTTTGCTGCTCTTGTTTGGTGTGCGTGGCTTAGCCGGTTTTATCGCCGCCTATTGCTTAGCCCGTGTCACCAACTTCTCGATGGAGCGATTGCGCCAACGCCTGTTTGAAAAGCTCTTGCGTGCGGATGCCAAACTGTTTGCAGACAAACACACCAGCGGCTTGACCAACACCATGGTCTACGAAGTCAACAACGGTGCAAGCTTGCTTGTTTCCACCATGCTGTCGTTTGCCAAAGACTTGGTCACGCTGGTCGCCTTGCTTGGCTACTTGTTGGTGCTCAATTGGAAGCTCACTTTGATTGTGTTTGCCATTTTCCCGCCCATCGCGTGGGTGGTGAAAAACCTGTCGCGCCGCCTCGACAACGTGACCCGTGCCAGCCAAGATGCCACCGACGAGCTGGCTTATGTGGTGGAAGAAAACGTGCTGGCCTACCGCATGGTGCGCTTGCACAACGCGCAAAACAGCCAAATCACCAAGTTTGGGGCATCTAACCTTAAGTTGCGTCAGTTGGCGCTCAAAGCCGTTGTCGCCAATTCAGTGATGACACCGCTCATTCAAATGCTGGCCGCGTTGGCTCTGTCTGGCGTAATCACTGTGGCTTTGTGGCAAAGCAGCGCAGACAGCAGCACGTCGAGTGTGACGGTCGGCTCATTTGCGGCCTTCATCACCGGTATGTTGATGCTGATTTCGCCCATCAAACACTTGTCTGAAGTGGCGGGCACCCTCACGCGCGGCGTCACCTCGCTGGAGCGCGGTTTGAACCTTCTGGAGTTGGCGCCCGACGAGACACAAGGCACGCACACCAGCCCGCACGCCAAAGGCGAAATTTGTTTTGACCATGTCAGCCTGCAATACCCGTCGGCCACCCAGCCTGCCTTGAACGGCGTGAGCCTGACCATCCAGCCCGGCCAAACCGTGGCGCTGGTGGGCCCTTCGGGCTCGGGCAAAACCACCTTGGCCAATTTGCTGCCACGCTTCCTAGACCCCACCTCGGGCCAAGTGCGCCTAGACGGCGTGCCGCTCAAAGACTGGTCGCTCGCCAGCTTGCGCGGCCAAGTGGCCTTTGTGAGCCAAGATGTGATCATGTTCAACGACTCGGTCGCTCAAAACATTGCTTTAGGCGAAGCCGTAGACACCGCCCGTGTGTGGAGCGCCCTAGAAGCGGCCAACCTCGGCGACTTTGTGCGCGGACTGCCCAACCAAGAAAACACACTGGTCGGCCACAACGCCACCCAGCTCTCGGGCGGTCAGCGCCAACGCCTGGCCATTGCCCGCGCCATCTACAAGGATGCGCCCATCCTCATCTTGGACGAAGCCACATCGGCCTTGGACACCACCTCTGAGCAAGCCGTCAAAGACGCGTTGAATGTGCTCATGCAAGGCCGCACCTCGTTGGTCATTGCCCACCGCCTCTCCACCATCGAACATGCCGACCTGATTGTGGTCATGCAAGCTGGCAGCATTGTGGAAATCGGCACGCACAGCCAACTCATGGCTCAAGGTGGCGCGTATGCCGCGTTGTACCAAGTGGCTGCACAAAGCACCGACAACCATTTTGCTGACACATCTTCTAATTAACGCATTCCCTCTATGAGCCAAGCATCCATCAGCGGTTTCACCTTCATTCGCAACGGCGTGGAACTAGGCTTCCCGTTTGAAGCCTCTATTCGCTCACTCTTGCCCTTGGTCGACGAGTTTGTGGTGGTGGTGGGCAAAAGCAACGACGACACACTGGCGCGTATTCACGCCATTGGCTCCCCCAAAATTCGCGTGATCGAAACCATCTGGAACGAACGCATGGCCGACCGTGGCTTTGTGTACGCCCAACAAAAAATGATGGCGCAGTTTGCCTGCACGGGCGACTGGGCGTTTTACCTTGAGGGCGATGAGGTGGTGCACGAGGCCGAACTGGCCAACATCCGCGCCAGCGTGGACAAACACCACAACAACCCCACTGTGGAAGCCTTGGTGTTCGACTATTTTCACTTCTACGGCACACCCGACTTTGTAGCTAATAGCCCTGCGTGGTACCGCCGCGAATGCCGCCTGATTCGCAACACCATCCGCTCGTATGCGCCCGATGGTCAGTATTGGTTGGTGACGTCCAACCACAAAAAAGGTCGCAACCCGCAAGCCGCCTTGGCGAACGCACACATCTACCACTACGGTTGGGTGCGCAGCAACGAGGCGATGCAAAAGAAATTGGACCAAGTGAGCAAGTTTTGGTCACACGGTGCACCGACGGTGCTTTACAGCCAGTTTGACGCGCAGGTGTTGCAACCGTTCACGGGCACGCACCCTGAGTTGGTGAAGCCTTGGCTGGAAAGCTCAGCCGAAAAGAGCTTCACGATTGACCCCGATTACAAGCTGACCAAGCGCGAGAAGCGTCACCGTTGGTTGATGAAGCTGGAGAAGGCGTTTGGCTTGGACTTCAGTCGCAAACACTTCAAGTTGGTTGCTTGAGTTTTCTGGTTAGTCGTTACCGTTTTCTATCACTCGTTTTTTTTCGTTCGCACGCCCACGTCACGGCCAGCACCCGACACGGCTTAACGTCCCTGCGGGCCGTGATGGCGCCGTATTGGGCACTGACCGCGACATGAGCTGGTGGTGTGAGTTCGAGTAAATGCTGCGGAGCCGTTTGTGTGAAATAGCTGCGGCCCATGAAAAGGGGTAGCGCAGGTACTCTAGCGATGCGCAGCAAGCAAAGAGCTTGGGGTGTTTGATTTGGCGCCATCACGGCCCGCAGGGACGTTAAGCCAAGTCAGACACCCCAAGCTCTTTGCGACCTCAACCAACGAAGGGAAGCCCTAAAACGCAAAACCTCAGAGCAACACAATGTCGTACTGTTCTTGCGACATCGCCCCTTCAGCCTGCAACGAAATGGGCTTGCCAATGAAGTCACTCAAACCCGCCAAATGTTGGCTTTCTTCATCGAGCAACACATCAATCACATCGGGCGACGCAATCACACGGAACTCGCGTGGGTTGAACTGACGGGCCTCACGCAAAATCTCGCGCAAGATGTCATAGGTCACCGTGCGCGCGGTTTTGACGCTGCCTTTGCCGTCGCACACGGGGCATGGCTCGCACAACATGTGGGCCAGTGATTCGCGGGTGCGCTTGCGGGTCATCTCCACCAAGCCCAAAGCCGAATAGCCGCTCACCATCGTCTTCACGCGGTCGCGGGCCAGTTGTTTGCGGAACTCAGACAACACTGCCTCGCGGTGGTCTTCACGCGTCATGTCGATGAAGTCGGCAATCACAATGCCGCCGAGGTTGCGCAATCGCAGTTGGCGGGCAATCGCGCCTGCAGCTTCTAGATTGGTCTTGAAAATCGTTTCGTCAAAGTTGCGCGCGCCCACAAAGCCACCGGTGTTCACATCCACCGTGGTCAAGGCCTCGGTTTGATCCACGATGAGGTAGCCGCCAGACTTCAGGTCCACGCGGCGACCCAAGGCTTTGCCTACTTCTTCGTCGATGTTGAACAAATCGAAAATCGGGCGCTCGCCTTTGTACAGCTGCAGCTTGTCCACCGCGCTGGGCATGAACTCTTGGCCGAAGGTTTGCAGCTTCTTGAACTGCTCAGCCGAATCGATGCGAATGGTTTGCGTGGTTTCGCTCACCAAGTCACGCAGCACGCGTTGCAGCAAGCTCAGGTCTTGGTGCAAGAGTGATTTAGGGGGCAGCCGCGTAGAGGCTTCTTTGATGCGCGCCCAGGTTTTGCGCAAGTAGGCAATGTCTTCGCCCAGCTCGGCATCGCTGGCGTCTTCGCCATTGGTACGCAGAATAAAGCCACCGGTTTTACCGTCGGCCGCAGCAGCTTCGGCCAAGCCTTGCAAACGTTTGCGCAAAGCCTCGCGCTGCTCAAACGGAATTTTTTGCGACACGCCAATGTGCTGATCTTGCGGCAAGAACACCAGCAAGCGCCCCGCAATGCTGATTTGCGAGGACAAACGGGCGCCTTTGGTGCCAATCGGGTCTTTGATGACTTGTACCAACAGCGACTGGCCTTCAAATACTTGTTTTTCAATTGGCACGACGGGCGCAGGTTCGCCCTTGTCGTTGTCAGCGTGGCGTGCGGCCACGCTGCTCATCAAATCGGCCACATGCAAAAATGCGGCACGCTCAAGACCAATGTCAATGAAAGCCGATTGCATACCTGGCAACACACGCGCCACTTTGCCCAAATACACATTGCCGACCAAGCCTCGCTCTAGCGTGCGCTCGACATGCAGCTCTTGCACCGCGCCCGTTTCCACAATGGCCACACGGGTTTCTTGGGGCGACCAGTTGATGAGAATGTCTTGTTGCATGTGCAAATCCGGCTTAAACCTTGAATCCAAACACGCGCAACAGCTGCGCGGTTTCAAACATCGGCAGCCCCATGATGCCAGAGTAGCTTCCGCTGATGTGCTCAATGTACGCCGCCGCCCTGCCCTGCACCGCATACGCACCGGCTTTGTCCATGGGCTCGCCGCTGACCACATAGCTTTGAATTTGTGCACGCGTCAAAGGCGCAAAGCGCACGCTGGACACGCTGAGCGCTTGCTCGGTTTTGAGCGGCTTGCCTGATTTAGACAACGTGCCCATCGCCACCGAAGTCAACACACGGTGGGTTTGGCCACTCAAAGCGCCAAGAATTTGCGCCGCATGTTTGGCGTCGTCGGGTTTGCCCAAAATGGTTTTACCCAAGGCCACGGTGGTATCGCTGCACAGCACGGGGGCCAACGGTAAGCCACGGCGCTTCATGCGGGCCAAGGCGGCTTCGAGCTTGAGCAAGGTCACGCGTTGCACATAGGCGCGTGGGGCTTCATTGGGCAACACCACTTCTAGCGCTTCTGCATCTTCGGCATCATCAGCCAACAGCAACTCGTAGCGAATGCCCAGCTGCTCTAACAGTTGGCGGCGGCGTGGGCTTTGTGAGGCAAGGTAAACAAACTTAGATTCAGGCATAAGTACGTCTTGGTAGCTTCACTCGCGGTGATAAGGATGGTTGGCGTTGATGGACCACGCGCGGTAAAGCTGCTCCACCAACAGCACACGCACCATGGCATGCGGCAGGGTCAGGTCTGAAATGCGGATGCGTTCGTGCGCTTGTTTTTTGAACTCAGGGCATAAACCATCGGGCCCGCCAATGACCAAGGCCACATCGTCGGCTTCGAGCTGCCAGTGTTTGAGCTTGGCTGCCAAAGCCACCGTGGTGAGGTTGGTGCCGCGCTCGTCCAAAGCCACGATGCGGCAACCGCGCGGAATGGCGGCTTCGATGCGCTCACGCTCGGCGGCGTAGATGGTGTCTAGGGTTTTAGAGCTGCGCGGCTCGGTTTTGACAGCCTTGAGTTCCACCTTAAGCTCAGACGGAAACCGCTTGGCGTAATCATCCCAAGCGGTTTGCGCCCAGTCGGGCACACGTTGGCCGACTGCGACGACCCACAGCTTCATGCTTTGCGGGCAGTGGTCTTTTTAGCAGCTGGACGTTTGGTCGCAGTTTTTGCTGCTGGCTTACCGGCCGTTGTGGTGGCGGTACGCGCTGCCGATTTGGCAGACGACTTGGCACCCTTGAGTGCCACTTTGACAATCGGCAACTTGGCGGATGCTGCAGGCTTTTTGGCTGCTGCCGTTTTGGCCGGTGCGCTCTTAGCGGCTGTTTTAGCGGGCGCTACTTTGGCGGGTCCGCGTGTTGAAGTGCTGCGTGTTGCGGGCTTGGCTGAGCCAGTGCGCTCTTGGGCAACACCGCGTGAAGCACTGCGAGCTACTGGCTTCTTATCACCGGCGGCAGTTTTCTTAGCGGCGGTTTTTTTGCCAGCCGACTTCTTAGATGGCGCTTCTTCCTGAGGCTCAGCCGCTTTGGCTGGTTTGGGCGCACCAAACTTCAAACGCACAGGCTTCTCACCCCAAATTTCTTCAAGGTTGTAATAGCTACGGATGGTGGGTTGCATGACGTGCACCACCACAGGGCCGCAATCCACGATGATCCATTCGCCGTTGTCTTCGCCTTCGATGCGAGGCTTGCCAAAACCGGCGTCGCGCACTTTGTCGCGCACGCTAGAGGCCAAGGCTTTGGTTTGGCGGTTGGATGTACCCGACGCCACGATGACACGCTCAAACAGCGAGGACAAGTGCTCGGTGTCAAACACCACGAGGTCTTGGGCTTTGACGTCCTCCAGCGCATCCACGACGGTGCGTTGCAGTTTTTGGACATCTTTTTTGGCGG
>Ga0228701_1000226_pt1 | contig 53569 bp, 41 predicted proteins | sample McNCre117_Aug_MG_2_FD_178017 | JGI IMG/M metagenome (GOLD analysis project Ga0228701, IMG submission 178017) | Freshwater microbial communities from McNutts Creek, Athens, Georgia, United States - 11-17_Aug_MG | ecosystem: Environmental > Aquatic > Freshwater > Creek | place: USA: Georgia... | reverse complement strand
TGAGCGGCCTTTCATCGGACCTTCATCCGGGCGTTTTAGACTCGGGGCAGAGAAAACCCGAAGGTCTGCTGTGAATTCCCTCTTTGTTGTGGCGCGTTGGCGCCTGTCCCCTGTATGGCGTGTGATGATGTGGGGGGGGGCGCTGCCTGTTGTGTGTGCACAGGCCGCCGAACCGGCCCCCATCGCCTGGACTGCAGCCCAAGAGCAAGCCGCAGGGGTGCAAACCCAGGTGCTGAAATTGCAAGCAGCCGCTGCCGCGCAAGACATGGTGTTGCAAGGCACGGTGGTTTTGCCCCCGCAGGCCACCCAGGTGGTCAGCGCTTCGGTGGCTGGGGTGTTGCAAGACGTGCGCGTGGTGCCGGGTCAAAGCCTCCAGGCCGGTCAGACTGTCGCCCGGTTGTCCAGTCCGCAGGTGCTGGAGTGGCAGCGTGAATGGCTGCAAGCCCAGGCCCAGGCCCAGCTGGCCAGCAGCAAACGACAGCGCGATGAAAAACTGTGGGCTGAGGGCATCATTGCCGAGCAGCGGGTGCAGGAATCGCGCAGTCAGGACCAGATGGCGCAATGGACTTTGCAAGAACGCACCCAGGCCCTGCGTCTGGTCGGTGCCGAAACCCGCAACGTGCAGATGCAGCCCGAATTGTTGCTGCCCACGCCCTATGCGGGCACGGTGCTGGAAGTGCTGGCCAGCCCCGGCCAGCGGCTCGAAGCGGGCATGCCCGTGCTCAAACTGGCCCGAGGAGGGCAATGGAGCATTGAATTGCAGGCCACCCCCGAGCAGGCCCGTTTGCTGCGGGTGGGCGATCGTCTGGCTTTGCCCGGCTGCCAGGGCCCGGCCCGGGTGGTGAGCGTGCCACCGCAGGTCAGTGCCGACAACCAGGCGGTGGCGGTGCGCGCCAATTTCAACGCGCAAGAGGCCTGCTTGCGGGTCAACCAGTTTATTCAGGTGCGGGTCAAGGCCGGTGGTGGCCTCAAGTTGGCGGACAGCCTGTGGTTGCCCACGGCGGCGGTGGTTCAACAGGCTGGGCAAACCCATGTGTTTGTGCGCACATCGCAGGGTTTTGTGCTGCAGCCGGTCAGCCTGGGGGCGGGCCATGCCGCGCAGCGACCAGTTCTGGGCGGATTGACCGCAGGTGCTGAGGTTGTGGTCAAAGGCGTGGCCGCGCTCAAAGGTGCGGTACAAGGCCTGGGCACGGGAGCTCCGTGATGTTGTCGCGTTTGATGGCCTGGTCGCTCTCGCAGCGGTTGTTGATCATGGTGATGTCGTTGGGGCTGGTGGTGGCCGGTTTGCTGGCCCTGCGCGAGTTGCCGATTGATGCGTTTCCCGATGTGTCGAGCACCCAGGTCAAGATCATTCTCAAGGCCCCGGGTATGACCCCGGCCGAGGTCGAAACCCGCATCGTGGCCCCGATCGAACAAGAGTTGCTGGGTTTGCCGCGTCAGGTGATGTTGCGTTCGCAAAGCAAGTATGCGATTGCCGACATCACGCTCGACTTTGCCGACGGCACCGACATTTATTGGGCGCGGCAACAAGTCAATGAACGGCTGTCGGGTGTCATGGCCGATTTGCCGCCTGGCTTGTCGGGCGGGCTGGCCCCCATCACCACGCCGCTGGGTGAGGTGTTCATGTTCACGGTGGAAGGTCCGGTGAGTCTGGCTGAGCGGCGCAAACTGCTGGACACCGTCATCCGTCCGCGCCTGCGTTCGGTGCCCGGTGTGGCCGATGTCAACACTTTGGGTGGGCAGGTGGAGACCTTTGAGGTCGTGCCGCGCATCTCTGCGATGGCCGCCCGCCATGTGACCCTGGCCCAGTTGCAGCAGGCGCTGGCGACCAACAACAGCAATGATGGTGCAGGCCGCCTGCTGCAGTCGGAGGAGGCGCTGTTGGTGCGCAGCGAAGGCAGCGTGCGCACGCTCGACGATGTGCGCGCCATTGCCGTCACCAGCCAGGGCGGTCAGGCTGTGCGCGTGGGTGATCTGGCCACAGTGCAGCTGGGCAGTCTGACGCGCTATGGCAGCGTGACCCGCGACGGTCAGGCAGAAACGGTGGAGGGCCTGGTGCTCAGCATGCGCGGGGCCAATGCGCAAAAGCTGGTGCGGCAGATCCAGGACGAGCTGGTCGCGATCCGCAAGACGTTGCCTCCGGGCATCGAGATCGTGCCGTTTTATGACCGGGGCGCCTTGGTGGAGCGAGCCGTCAACACCGTGACCAAAGCGCTGGCTGAGGCCATCGTGCTGGTGCTGGTGTTGCTGCTGCTGTTTTTGGGCAATGTGCGGGCCGCTTTGGTGGTGGCGCTGATCTTGCCGTTGTCGGCACTGGCCACCTTTGTGCTCATGCAGCAATGGGGTTTGTCGGCCAACCTGATGTCTTTGGGCGGGTTGGCGATTGCCATCGGCATGCTGGTCGATGCGGCGGTGGTTGTGGTCGAAAACATCGAAGCCCATCAGGGGCAGCCGCAGACCGGGTGGCCGCGCGCGCCGCTGCACGGCATTTACCGGGCCACACAAGAGGTGGCGCAACCGGTCACTGCCGGGGTGCTGATCATCATGGTGGTGTTTTTGCCGCTGCTGTCCTTGCAGGGGCTGGAGGGAAAGATGTTTGGCCCGGTGGCGCTGACGATTGTCTTTGCGCTGGGGGCCTCGTTGCTGTTATCGCTGACGGTGATTCCGGTGCTGGCGTCGCTGCTGTTGCCCCACGGCGCGCACGCCACCCCCTGGCTGGTGCGCCAACTTGAAGCGGCCTATGTGCCCTTGCTGGACTGGGCGCTGGGCCATGTGCGCCAGGTGCTGGTGGCCACCGGCGTGGCGCTGTTGCTGGCGCTGGCCTTGTTTGGCGTGGTGGGCAAATCCTTCATGCCCCAGCTCGATGAGGGGGACATCCTGATGCAGGTTGAAAAGTTGCCTTCGGTGGATCTGGACCTCTCCAGCCAGACCGATTTGCAGATCCAGCAGCGCATCATGAAAGAGGTGCCTGAAGTGCGCAGCATCGTGGCGCGGGCGGGATCGGACGATCTGGGTCTGGACCCGATGGGGGCGAACGACACCGACTCGTTTTTGGTGCTCAAGCCGCGTGCTGAGTGGCGCTTTAAAACCAAGGAAGAACTGACCGATGCGATCCGCGAGGCCGCCCAGGCGGTGCCCGGGGTCAACCTGAGCTTCACCCAGCCCATCGAGATGCGTACTTCTGAAATGCTGTCGGGTGTGCGTGGCGATCTGGCGGTCAAGCTGTTCGGGCCCGACCCGCACACGCTGGCGCAGTTGTCCGAGCAGATCGTGCAGACCTTGCAGGACTTGCCCGGCAGCGAAGACGTGATCGCTGCCCAGAACAGTGGCGTGCAATACCTGCGCGTACAGATTGATCCCGTGGCCGCAGGCCGTCTGGGTTTGTCGGCGCAGGACATCCAGGCCAGCCTGCATGCACTGCTCGAAGGCCAGCGCGTGGGCACCGTGATGCAAGGCATCCGTCGCGTGCCCTTGATGGTGCGTGGCGACGCTGCCTTGCGCCAGTCGCCCGAGCAGTTCGGCCAACTGCGCCTGCCCATGGCCGATGGCGGCTCGGTGGCGCTCAGTGACGTGGCCATCCTCACTCAGGAAGATGGCCCGGTGCGGGTCGAGCGTGAAAAAGCCCAACGCATGACGGTGGTGCGCGCCAATGTGCGCGGACGTGATCTGTTGGGCTTTGTGCAAGAGGCGCAGGCGAGCATCGCGCAAAAAATCACCCTGCCCCCCGGCTACACCTTGCAGTGGGGTGGCGAGTTTGAAAACCAGCAACGCGCGGCCAGCCGACTGGCGGTGGTGGTGCCGGTGGCGCTGGCCTTGATCTTGGGCATCTTGTTTGCCACGCTAGGCTCGTTGCCGCAGGCCTTGCTGGTGTTTGCCAACATCCCGCTGGCGCTGATTGGCGGGGTCCTGGCGCTGGCGATCACGGGGGAATACCTGTCGGTGCCTGCCTCGGTGGGTTTCATTGCCCTCATGGGCATTGCGGTGCTCAACGGCCTGGTGCTGGTGACTTGTTTCAACCAACTGGCCGAGCGCGGCCTGCCGATGGACGAGGTGGTGCGCCAGGGGGCCTTGCGCCGCCTGCGCCCGGTGCTGATGACCGCCAGCATCACCGGTTTGGGCCTGATTCCCTTGCTGCTGGCCACCGGCCCCGGCTCGGAAATCCAGCGTCCGCTGGCCATTGTGGTGATTGGCGGGCTGGTCAGCTCGACCTTGCTCACGCTGGTGCTGTTGCCCATCGTGTACCGGCATTTTTTTGGAGGTGCACGCGATGCAGCCTGATCCCCTGACCCCGAGCCCCGATGTGTTGTTGACGCTGGCCCTGCCGCTGGCGCTTGAAGAAGACGTGCTCGATGTGCTGGTGGCACACGCCGACCATGCTGCCGGTTTCACCGTGCTGGCCGCTGAGGGCTTGGGCCGTCACGAGCACCTGGCTTCGGCCATGGAACAAATTCTGGGGCGCTCACGCCGCCGCATGGTGCAAGTGGCCATGGCCCGTGCCAGTGTGCAGCCCTTGCTCACGGCATTGCATCAGGCTGTGCAGAACTCGGCCATGGTGTATTGGGTCACGCCGTTGTTGGCCTTTGGCCATTTGGGCGAAACCCCGGCCTTGGTACTGGAGGCAGCACCATGACCGGGTTTCCATGGCGTTCATGGTCTGTGACCCTGTTCTTGCTGGCCGGGTCGGCGTGGGCTGAAGTGCCCTGGCAAACGGTGTTGCCACCCACAGAGCCTGTGTTGCGCTGGTTGGCCGAGAGCCCCCAGGTGCAGGCTGCCAATGCCGGCATGGCGCTGGCCAAAGCCCAAAGTCAGCGTTTGCAGGCCGGACCGTACGAATGGACGCTCAAGACGGGTTTTCAGCGGCGCAGCAGCGACGGCACGCCCGAACGCTTGCGTGAGCAGGAGTGGGCGCTTGAGCGTGGTGTGCGCTGGCCCAACAAGGTGGCGCAAGACGAAAAACTCGGCCATCTGTTGCAAAGCGAGAGCGAGGCCGCTCGCGAAGACGCTCGGCATGAAACTGCCCGCAGCTTGCTGGCCGACTGGTTTGAACAGCTCAAGGCCCGCGCCAGCGCGCAGCGCCAAAGTGCACAACTGGCACTGGCCGAGCAGCAACTGGCGGGCGTGCGCCTGCGCGTGAAGGCCGGTGAAGTGGCGCCCCTGGATGCACTGGCTGCCCAGGCCGACCAGGCCCGCGCCCAGGCGCTGGCCAGTCAGGCGCACAGCCGCTGGCAGGTCTTGCAGCGCCAGTGGCAGGGCCGTTACCCCGGCCTGCCCGCGCCGCTGGCAGCCCCCCTGCCCGACCCGGTGGCACCTGAAGGCGACGCGGCCCGCTGGGCACAAAACATCTTGCGTCACAGCCACGAACTCGAATGGGCGCAATTGCGGGTCGAAATCGTCCAAGCCCAGGCCGAGCGTCAGCAGCAAGAGCGCTGGGCCGATCCTTTGCTGGGCGTGCGCAGTGCCAACGAGCGCAGCGGCAGCGAACGTGTGCTGGGGGTGTATGTGAGCCTGCCCCTGGGCGGGGCCGCACGCCAGGCCCAGGTGGCTGCGGCACAGGCCGAAGCCGAGCAGGCCCGTCAACGTCTGACCCTGATCGAGCGTGAATTGCGTGCCAAGGCCGCTGAAGTCGCCAGCGCGGCGTTTGACCAGCATGCCGCCTGGCAGCAATTGCACCATGCCAGCGAACAAACCTGGCGCAGCGCCGATTTGCAGTGGCGTGCCTACACCCTGGGCGAAGCCAGTCTGGCCGATGTGCTGCAAGCGCGTCGCCTGGCCCAGGAAGACGCCCAGGCTGCTGAAAACGCCCGTATGGATGCCTTGCACAGCCATGCCCGTCTGGTGCTGGATGCGCACCAGCTGTGGGCACAAGAGTGAGCCAGCGAGGCGTTCAGTCGAGCAGCGACTGTGCGCCCTCAAAGCGCAGGGCGTAATAGCGGTTGCTCAGGCTGTCCACGCGCACGCCGGTGCGGGGGTTGCTGGCGTGCACAAAGCGGTCGTTGCCCACATACACACCCACATGCGAGTGGCGGCTGCCCAGGGTGTTGAAGAACACCAGATCGCCCGCCTGCAATTGTGAGCGTTCGATGGGCCGCGATTGGCGGCCCAGGTCGGCGGCGCTGCCCCGGATCGGGATGCCCGCGCCCTCTTTGTAGACATGGGCCACCAGGCCCGAGCAGTCAAAGCCGGTGGCCGGGCCGCGTCCACCCGAGGCATAACGCGTGTCCAGCAAGCCCATGGCCACCAGCGCCAGGTCGTTGCGCACCGGGTTGTAGTTGGTGGGGGCCGTCACCCGTGGTGAGTTTTCTGCGGGTTGTGGGGGTGCGCTGCTGCAGCCGGTCAGCAGCCACAGCAAGCCCAAAATCACGCCCCAAGCCAGGCCCGGCATCCGCAACAGGGATGTTGGACGCGGCAGGCTCATGCCAGCATCCGCAGCAAGTTGGCCAGTTCGACGGCTGATTTCACGTCCATCTTGTCGAACACCCGTGAGCGGTGCACTTCGACCGTGCGCACGCTGATGTCGAGCTGGTCGGCGATCAGTTTGTTGGGCAGCCCTTCGACCACCAGGCGCATCACGTCGCGTTCGCGTTCGGTCAACTCGTTCAGGCGCGATTGCAGCAGGCCTTTTTGCAGGCGCTCATCCAGCCGCTCTTGTGACAGGTTCAGCGCCTGTTCGACTCGGTCGACCAGTGCGTTGTCAGAAAATGGTTTTTCGCAAAAATCAAATGCGCCGCGCTTGACGCTGTCCACCGCGGTGGGCACATCGGCATGTCCGGTCAAAAAAATCACTGGCCAGGCCTGGGCAATGCCGTTGGCCAGCAGTTGCTCAAACAAGGCCAGGCCGCTCATGCCGGGCATGCGCACATCAAGCAAGATGCAGCCCGCCTGTTGGGGCAAGGGCTGGCCGCCCAGCTCCAGGTTGCGCTGCAGCATCTCCAGAAAGGCTTCGGCGCTGTCAAACGAGTCGCTCAGCAAGCGGCGTGTGCGCAGCAACCAGGCCATGCCTTCGCGCACGCTGACGTCGTCGTCAACGATGTAAACCGTGCTGTCCTGGGGTGAGTACATGGGGCGGATTTTAGGGGGTGACCTGCGCCACCGGCAGTGTGAAGCGAAACACCGTGCCTTTGGGCTGCTGCGGCTCAAACGCCAAGTGGCCGCCGTGTTGTTCGACCACGGTGCGGCACAGGCTCAGCCCCAGACCCATGCCTTCGGCCTTGGTGGTGAAGAAGGGGGTGAACAGCTGATCGGCCACTTCGGGGTCAATGCCCGCGCCCACATCGGTGACGGCCAGCTCGACCCAGCTTTGGCGTTCATTGCTGGCCCCGCGTTTGGCTTGCAGCACCAGCACCCGTTCGCTGCATTCGGGGTGGTCCATGGCCTGCATGCCGTTTCGCGCCAGGTTCAGCAGCACCTGCTCGACCATGGTGCGGTCGCACCAGACGGGGGGCAGCTTGGGGTCAATGCGGGTGTGGACCTTGACGCGCAGTTTGCGTGCTTGCAGGTTGACCAGCGGCGCGATGGCGTCGAGCAAGGCTTGCGGGGCCACGGCTTCACGGGCCTGGTCGCGGCGGCGCACGAAGTCGTGCACGCTGTTGATCACGCGACCGGCGCGTCCGGCCTGCTCGGCAATGCGGCGCAAGGCCATGTGCACATCGTCCAGGGTCTGTGGCACGGCCTCAGGGTCTTTGAGCAAGTTGAGCGAGCCGTTGGCGTAGCTGGCAATCGCGGCCAGCGGCTGGTTCAGTTCGTGGCTCAGCAGCGAGGCCATCTCGCCCACAGTGGCCAGTCGGGCGGTGGCTTGCAGGCGCTCCTGGCTGGCCCGTGAGAGTTCTTCAACCCGACGTTGTTCACTGATGTCGAGCATCGCGCCCATCCAACCGGTTTGTTCACCTTGCGCGCTGATGAGCGGCGCTTCGATGATGAGCACCGGAAAGCGGGTGCCGTCTTGCCGCATGAAGACCGACTCGAAGCCTTCTCTGGGTGGTGCGTTGCCTGCCAGGCGGATGGCCTGGCGCTGCTGATATTCATCGACCATCTCCGGGGGCCAATAGGGCATGGGCGCGTTGCGGCCGATGAGCGCACTCGCGTCAAAACCCACCATCTGGCAAAACGCGGGGTTCACATAAGTGATGCGCCCTTGCAGGTCACGGGCGCGCAGGCCTGTGACCAGCGAGTCTTCCATCGCCTTGCGAAAGGCCAGCGCTTCGGCCAGGTCGCGTTCGGCTTTGAGGCGGCGGCGTGAGTCCTTGGCCAGCAGGACCATCACGGTGATCAGTGCGATCGACATGGCGGTGACCAGCGCGGTCAGCACATTGGGGAACAGGTCGGGTTCGCCACGTCGTCCATCCATGCGCAGCACCATGGTGGTTCCGGGCAGATCGACCAACTGCTGGGCGGTGAAGACGCGTCGACCCCGGCGCTGGGTTCCAGCGCTGGCCAGTCGGGTGCCATCGGCTTCGGTGAAGGACAGTTCGTTGCGTCGCCCGAATGTCGGGGCCAGCCGCTCGGTCAGCAGTTCTTGCAGGCTGTAGGTGACCACGGTGAAGCCGCGCAGTGTGCCGCCTTGCGTCTGGGGCAGGCACAGCTCCATCACTTCCATGCCCTGACCTTCACCCAGGGGCAAATAGTAGCTGCCGGAATAAGCCGGGCCGTTGAAGCGTTGGGCACGCAGGCATGCCTGCAGGGCTTCGTTGACCATGTCGGTGCGGCTGTTGTGCTCGAAAGAAGGTGCACGCAGGGGCGAGTCGGCAAATGCCAGCAGGTGGTTTTGCAGGTCGCGGGTTTCAATGCGCAACCAGTCGCGGTTGTCGCGCAGCAAGTTCACCGCTTCCGTGTGCCAGGTGCCCGGCGTTGCGTGCTGGGTTTGCAGCGCCTGCAACACCTGCACCTGGCGCGACAGGCTGCCCCGCAGGTCGCTGACGGCATCGGTGGTGTCGCGTTCCAGTTCGGCTTGTACCTGGCTGGCTTCGTAACGACCCGCCAGCCAGACCAGTGTGACCAGCACCGCCAGCACCAGCCCGATCAGGGTCACCCACAAGGTGTGCCGCCCGGAGCCCCAGGGCAGTGCCGCATCCAGTGTGGCTTGCCAGTGCACCAGCCCACTGCGCAGGTGCTGGCGTGCCATGGCCCACAGGCCGCGCAGCCTGTGGCGGGATAGGGTGAGGGGTGTCCAGTGCGGGGGCATGCCCTGATTATTGACGCGCCCGGCTTCCTTCATGGCCGCTTGGGTTGCGTCGCTGCGGTGGGCTCGATCCGGGTCACGCGAGGGGCGTTCCAGCTGCCGTCGATCAGGAATTCCTGGGCTGAAGCGCGGGCCAGCGGGTTTTGCAAAAACCATTGCGCCAGAAATGAAGTCAGCCCAAGCACCGGGTTGACCGTGATGCCTGCCACCAGTGAGGCGGTGCCCGCGTCCAGCTCGGGCAGGATGACCGCCCGCAGGTTTTGGGTTTCGTGCGCGATGTCGGCCGAGCCGTCGAGCCGCACCGAGGCGTTGACGCCCTGGATGTGCAGGTTGCGGGTGCTGGCGATGCCCTGGGTGATGTCCACATCACCCACCACCGTGTCAAAAGCAAAGCCGTCGTAGAACACGTCGCGGAAGTCGAGCAGCAGCCGGCGCGGCAGGGCTTGCAGGCTCAACACGCCCAGCAGCTTGGCAGCCCCGGCATCGGCCTTGAGGAACTGGCCCCGGCCCATGCTGATCTTGAAGTGCCCGTTCATGCTGGGGTAGTGCAGGGCCAGCGGCGAGCCTTGCCACTGGATGGCACCTTCGAGCTGGCCACTGCCTCCACGCAAAGCATCGGGGGTGCCCAGCCGGGTGAGCAAGGCCCCGGCATCGCTGACCGTCAGTGTGAAGTTCATGTCGGTCTGGCGTTGGGCATGGCCTTCGGTGGCGGTGCGCCAGCGGCCGGTGCTGCGCAGACTGCCTTCGGGCAACACGATGTTGAATTGGTTGAGCTGCCATTCGGGCGCTTGGCGCAGTCGGGCTTTGGGTGTTTCCAGGTTGACGGCTTCGATCTCGATGCGCCCGAGTTTTTTGCCACGCAGTTCGAGCTGGTCCACCACGATGTCGAGCGCAGGCAGCTGTGCAGGGGGGGCTTCGAGCAGGGCTTCGACATCCGCGGCCGTGGATGGTGGCAGGTTCAGGCGGGCCAGTCGTGCATACAAGTGACCCATTTGATCCCCTGAAGGGAGGCGGTATTCCACATGGCCACCCAGTTCGCGGGCATCCACATTGGCTTTCCAGGTCAGGCCCTCACGCGTGCCACCAGCCACCACTTGGTGCAGGGTGCGGCCATCGGCGGTCAGGGTGTTCGCCTGCAGGCCCATGCGGTTGGGCAGGTAGCTTTGCCAGGTGGTGTTTCTGAGTGTTTCACCTGCGTCCACGTGGGTTGGCCACAGTGCCTGCCAGTCGTCCACCGAAAAATCCTGCAGCACCACCATGGCCGACACCCCGGTTTCGGGCAAGGGCGGGGCCGATGGGGTGCCCAGAGCCAGCGTGCCACGCAACACCTGAGGCATCGGACCGGACAGGTCGCGCACATAGTGGACTGAGGCCAGTTGACCCAGCTCGATCTGGAGCTGGTCGCGCAGGTCTTTGCCCTGCCCCGTGACACGGGTGCGCACCGACAGCGGCAAGCTGGCGTTTGCGGTTTTTTTCAGTGGCGCCGGCAGATGCAGGGCCACACCATCGAGCGTGGTCTGGATGTTCAATTCGGGCTGGCCCTGACGCCAGCCCAGGCTGGCGCTGTAGCTGGTGGTGCCGCTGGCCTGACGGGCCAGCAAGTCCAGCGGGTACAGCTCGGGCGTTTGGCGCAGGGCTTCCGCATTGGCTTGACCCTGGGCGCGCAGCAGCACGGCCGGTTCGTCGGTGTTGGCAGTACCCGGGCGCATGCCGCCTTCGAGGCGCAGCGGCCCGCCCAGCAAGCGCGCTTGTGCGCCGTTCAGGCTGAAGCCGCTTTCACTGAACTGGAGGGTGCCCTGGGCTTTTTCCAGCAGCGGGATATTCGGGGCCATGCGCAGGTCGTTGCCGCCCAACACCACCGCACCCTGGACTTTGGTGTTGTACGCGGCCAGCAAGGGAATGTTCAGCTTGATGCGCGCCTGTACCGGGCCCGTGGCCTGCGCGTCGTGCAGCACACCGCCCAGCAGCCGGTCCAGCGGCGACTGCTGAATCAGTGCCAGCACCTGCGGGGCGGTGGTGCGGCCTTCACCCGAGACATCGAGGGTGGCCTGGTGGGCCATGTCGGGGATCTCGGCTTGCAGGTTGTGGAGCACGGCACCGCTTTTGCCGTCCGTGGCCAGTTCGTCGCCGATGCGGCCCGTGCCTTCGCTGAACTTCAGGCCCAGACGGTCAAACACCAGCTGACCGTTCAGGGCCGACAGCCGGGGCCAGGGGGCGCTGCCTTGGGGCAACACCCCTGCGGGCAGGTAATTCATGCCCACATCGCGCACCCGTCCGGCAAAGCGGAATTCACCCTCTTTGGGATTGGCAAAGGGCAACCGGGCCAGGTCGCCTTTGATGCGCATCTGCACCCCGTTGTAGCTGCCCTGGGTGATGGCGTCGCGCACATAGTGGCGCACGGGTTCGGGCAGGCTCAGGGGCAAGTAGCGGTGGGCACGGGTGGCGCTGGCCTGGGCGATGGTGCCTTGCAGGTCGAGCAGGCCGGGGCCGTGTTCGCTGGCACGCCATTGGCCGTGCCATTCACCTTGCAGGTCGGCGTTGGCGAATTTCAGTTCCCATTGCGGCACGTCCCAATGGCCAGCTGTTTTTTGCCAGCGGGCTTGGGCGTGCAGGCGGTGCACCGGCACCACGGGTTCTTCAAGGATGCCGTTCAGGTGCAGCGCCCCATTGCCGTCCATGTCGAGCTGCACTTTGCCGCCGTTTTGGTTCAGGTCCAGGTTGAGCTGGGCACCTTGCACACCGGGTGGACTGATGGCGGGTGGTGTGCCCGGGGCCGGGGTGTGCAGCCAGTGCAACTGGCGGGCGCTGGCCTGGGCGCTGTATTGGCTGGGGGCTTGCCAGTCGCCTTGCCAGTTCCATTGCAAGTGGGTGACTTCGCCACTGATGTCCTGCGCCTGCAGTTGTGTGTGCAACGGGCTGGGCAGGGGCAGGCGCAAGGCCAGTTCGCGCAGGGCCTGCAAGTCCAGGTGGTCGGCCCGGATCTGGCCTTGCGCGGGGGTGGCCGCAGCCGTGGCCCGGGCCGCTTGCGGGTGGCTGTATTGCAGGGCCACATTGCCACCGGGCCAGACCAGACCCTGGGCGCTGACAAAAGCCAGGTCGCGGGTGTGGACTTCAAAGCCTTTGGCGGTCAGGCGTGTGCCCAAGCGGCCCGACAGGCGGTCAAAGGCCAGGGGGGGCAGTTGCGGGCCCAGCCGCACATTCACATCTTTCAACTGCACATCGGCCACGCCGCCGGTCCATTGACCGCGCTGGATGTCGCTCCACAACCGCAGCGCGCCGTGTCCGGAAGCCACGTCCATGCCCTCTCCCAGGCGCACATGCTGGCGCAGCTGCGACACATCCACTTGTGGCCACCAAGCGTAGGTTTGACCAGACCAGTCCTTGAAACGGCCCGCGTGGGTCGACAGCAAGCTGCGCTTGAAGCGGCCCATCAGCACAAAGCGTTCGCCCCAGCCTTCGGGCGGGGTGGCGTCCAGGCGCAGGTCGTTGTGCAGCACCGAGTTGCGGATGATCAGGTCCACCTCGCGCAGCGCCAGGGGGGCGCTGGCCGCAACTTGTGCGCGCTCGTTCGTCCAGCGCACGGTCCCGCCACGCACGATGATTTCGCGTTGCGAGAAAAACCAGTCGGCGGCGGCGCTGTCGCCAGAGGCGCTGGTGTTCAGGCTCAAACCCGCCACTTGCCAATGGCCGTCGGCGGTCAGCCGGATGTCCAGCTCGGGGGCATCCAGCACCAGTTGTTCGAGCCGCAACCGCGCCACCGATTGCACGCTGATGGCCACCACCACCCGGGGCAGGCGCAGCGCAGTGCGGCCTTGGGGGTCGAACAGTTCGATGTTTTGCAGCTCAAACGAAGGGGCCCAGCCGGTCGATTGCGCGTGGATCTGCCCGATGCGCACGGGCACCCCCAAGCTTTGTCGGGCCAGGTTTTCGAGCTGGGGACGCCAATCGCCGATTCGCGGCACAATCCAGAAATGGAGCAGCCCCCAGGCGATCCCGAGCAGCAAGCCCAGGACGAGCAATGTCCATGAAATGGCCCGCGAGAGGCGGGCCAGCGCAAGGAACAGGCGGGGAAAGGCGGGCAAGGACAGCACGAACGGTTGAATCAGAAAGTTAGCAGGAATTATGACCCGCAGCGACCCCTTTGACGGCGCATCGATCACAAACCTTTCAATGGCCACCGATCTGGCGGTGCATTCCCGCTTTGTGCAGCGTTTGCACCGGCGTTATGCCGATTTTTTGCCCTTGCTGGCCCCTGGTGCCCCAACCCGGGACAGCCTGAGTGCCACCTACCAAGCGCTGTGCGCCAAGGGGCTGGACACCAGTGGGGCTTTGCGTGTGCTCAGGCAGCTGACGCTGGAGCGGCTGGTGCAGATCGACTGCCAACAGCAGGCCGCGCTGGACGTCATCACCCATGCCATGACGTGGCTGGCCGAAGTGACCCTGGACATCGCTTGCCAGCAGGCGCTGAATGATCTGGATGCGATCCACGGTCAACCCTTGACGGAGAGTGGTCAACGTGCCCAGTTGTGGGTCATCGGCATGGGCAAGCTGGGTGCTCGCGAGTTGAACGTGTCGAGCGACATCGACCTCATTTATGTGTACGACGAAGACGGTGAGACTGCCGGCAATGACCAGGGCCGGGGCCGGATTTCGGTGCAGGAATACTTTGGCCGCGCCGTCAAACGCATTTATGCCCTGATTGGTGACACCACCGAGCACGGTTTTGTGTTTCGCGTTGATCTGGCGCTCAGGCCCAACGGCAATTCGGGCCCGGCGGTGGTGTCGCTGGACGCACTGGAAGAGTATTTGCTGGTGCAAGGCCGCGAGTGGGAGCGCTTTGCCTGGATGAAAAGCCGCGTCGTGGCTCCGCGCAGCGCGGTGGTGAGCGGCTCAGCCCAGGCGCTGCGTGCTGTGGTCCTGCCCTTTGTGTTTCGCCGCTACCTGGACTACAACGTGTTCGAGTCGCTGCGTGTGTTGCACCAGCAAATCCGTGACCACGCGGCCAAGCGCAGTGCAGGTCATCCCGAGCGCGCCAACGACGTCAAGCTGTCGCGGGGTGGCATCCGCGAGATTGAATTCACCGTGCAGTTGTTGCAGGTGGTGCGCGGCGGGCAGTTTCCCGAGCTGCGCACGCGGTCCACGTTGGATGCTTTGCAAAGGGTGGCCAAAGCGGGCCTGATGCCGCAAACCACGGCCGATGCACTGGCCCGGGCCTATGTGTTTCTGCGCCGGGTCGAGCACCGCATCCAGTACCTGGACGACCAGCAAACCCATGTGTTGCCCACCCAGGATGCCGACCTGGCCTGGATGGCGGTGTCCTTGGGCTTTGCCGACACCTGCACGTTTTTGACCGAGCTGGACGCGCACCGTGAGCTGGTGGCGCAGGAGTTCGACACCTTGTTGGGTGGCGACCGTGAATGCAAGGGTTGTCACGGCAAGCAGGGTAAAAACGGCCGTGAACACGCTGAGCTGGACAAGGTGCTGGGTGATTTTCAGGGGGCGGTGCATGAGCGGTTAGCGCAATGGGGCGACAGTCCGCGTGTGCAGGCGTTGCGCGACGAATCACGCGGACGGCTGATGCGCCTGTTGCAGCGCACGGCACAGTGGCTCAATGAGGCCCGCATCACCGACACCGCGGTGCTGCGCATGGCCGACTGGATCGAGCCGCTGCTGCGCCGCGAGATTTACTTGTCGCTGCTGCTGGAGCGCCCTTCGGTGCATGAACGCCTGTTGCGCCTGCTGGGCGCAGCCCGCTGGCCTGCACGCTATCTGGTGCAGCACCCCGGGGTGATCGATGAACTGGCGGGGGGTAACCTGTTCGACAGCCGCTTTGACCCTGGCGAGTTTGAAGCCGAGCTTGAAGCTCGCCGGGCGTCGCTGCAGCGCACCGGTGAAGATGACGAAGAAAGCCTGCTCGATTTGCTGCGTCGTGCCCACCATGCCGAGCAGTTCCGCACGCTGGCGCGTGACGTCGAGGGGGTGCTCACGGTCGAACAAGTGGCCGATGACCTGAGCGCGCTGGCCGATGCGGTGCTGCGCGTGACGGCCCGCTGGTGCTGGAGCCGATTGAAAACCCGCCACCGCGATGAGCCCCGCTTTGCCGTGATCGCCTATGGCAAGTTGGGCGGTAAGGAATTGGGCTACGGCAGCGACCTCGACATCGTGTTTGTTTATGACGACGAAGATGAGCGCGCGCAAGAGGTGTATGCCGCCTATGTGCGCAAGCTGATCAACTGGATGACGATCAAGACCGCTGAAGGTGATCTGTACGAGATCGACACCGCGCTGCGGCCCAATGGCAATTCAGGCCTGCTGGTGACCCGCTTTGAGGCCTATGCCGATTACCAGGAACAGCGCGGCAGCAACACCGCCTGGACCTGGGAACACCAGGCCATGACACGGGCCCGTTTTGTGATGGGCTTGCCGGCATTGGCCGAGCGTTTTGACGCGGTGCGCCGTGCCGTCATCCGTGCGCCGCGCGATGCCCAAAGCCTCAAGACCGAGATCGTCACCATGCGCGATCGGGTGCGCGAGGCCCATCCCGTCAAGCCCGAACGTTTTGACGTCAAGCACAGCCCCGGGGGTATGGTCGATGCCGAGTTTGTGGTGCAGTACCTGGTGTTGTTGCACACCGCGGCACACCCCGAGCTGGCCGACAACGTGGGCAACATCGCCTTGCTGCAACGTGCCGAAAGCGTGGGTTTGCTGGCACCCGGCGTGGGGCAGGCCGCGGCCCGGGCCTACCGGGAAATGCGCAGGGTGCAACACCGTGCGCGTTTGAACGAAGAACCCACCGATGTGACACCGAGCACCTTGGCGTCAGAGCGCGATGCGGTGCTGGCGCTGTGGCGGGCAGTGATGGGTTGACCGCGAGAGTGGCTTTCAGAAACGGGCCGTCAGGCCCAGCTCGACCACACGGCCCCAGAGGTTGCTGTAGGTGGTGTTGGCGCTGAAGATGCTGGTTACATTGGAGGCAAAAGAAAGGGGCGCTTGTTGATTCAACAGGTTGCGCACCGTTGCGCGCAAATCGACGCTGCGGTGCAGGGACGTTTGAAATACCACATCCCAGGTGCTGAAAGGGGCCACTTTTCTCTGCAAAGCTTCGTACACACCAGAGCTCAAATTCAGTGCACCCATGATGGTGTCTTGGTAACCAGCGCTGTAGTTCCACACCAAATTCAGGCTCCAATCCGGCAACGTCATGCCTGTCACGATTCGGCTGCGCCACCGAGGGGACACGGTGCCGATCACTTCGCTGTATTGGCCCAAATCCGACACAAAAGGCGTGCCCGGTGAAACCTGCACGCGCGACTTCAGCAGGTAAGTGGCCTGGGTCTGAACATGCCAAAGGCCCCATGGCGTGGGCAGTCGCCATTGGGTTTCCATGTCGATGCCGGCTTTGTCTTGCGTGCCTAGGTTTTGCATGGACATGAGCAGTCCCATGTTTCTGGGATCAAGACCGTAGGTTTGCGCAAATGCAGTGGGCAACAGCGTGTAATTGGCGGCGTATTGGTTGGGAGATGCCTGAATCAATGTGGGTGAAGGTATTTGCAGCGCGTCGCTGATTCGAACCGTCCAAAAGTCGGCGGCGATACGCAGATTGCGATGAGGGACAAACGCCAGGCCCCAGGTGAGTTGTGTGGATTTCTCGGGCTTGAGGTGAGGGTTGCCGTTGCCCAGCACATACAAGGGAGCGTTGGGGTTGCAGATGCCCGTTTCACCAGAGGAGGTCCGAAGGGACTGTGCGATGGCTTGCTGTTCTGGGCTGCAATTGAGCGATTGGCTCACCTGGCTCCAAACGTAAGGTGTTTCCACTGAATGCGTTTGGGCCACGGAAGGGGCTCTGAACCCGCTGCCGATGGCGCCACGCAGACTCCATTCAGGGGTGATGGCCCAACGGCTGGCCATTTTGGCGTTGGTGGTTTGCCCCAGGTCCTCGTAGTGGTCGGTACGCAGGCCCAGCTGGACGTCCCATGTGCGAGTGACGGGCACTTGCAATTCGGTAAAGCTGGCCAAGACCTGTCGGCTGGCTTGGAATCCAGGTTGGCCAGCCACCTGAATCGCACGTTCGTTTTGATAGCGCGTTTGTTCTTGGCGCCAGTCCAAGCCCAAGCCCAGCATGATCTCTCGGTTTTCCGATGACGTCAGAGGTCTTGAGCCACGCAACAGCAAGCCGTAGGTCGTGTTTGTTCCTGAGCTTTCTGCGGGAAGTTGACGCAGACCCGCAACGGTTTGGGTCAGTGGGTTGTTGGCATCCAAGGGGGCCAGGACGTTGGCGCTGTTCCATGTGGTGTCGGAGGTCAGACCCAGCGTGTTGTACAGCGACGATCCGGCCGTGGCGTAAAAATTTTTTGCCGTACTTTGGGCCAGATAAAGCTGACTGTTGTGATCCCAGTTGCCGTGTTCTCCTTTGATTCCCAGGCTCCATCGGCCATTGGATTGCTCACTGACCTGTCGCAGTGCAGGCAACTCGGGTCGCCACAGCAAGCGGGTGATGCTGGGATCCAAACCGGCCTGCTCGGCTTGCGCATAGGCGGCACTGCCGGGCTGCAAGCCGTATGCGCTGGTGGCACGTGGCCAAGGCCAAAAAGCCAGGTTGTTTTGGCTGTGTCCCCACAGCAACTCACCCCATACCGTGAGACCGTTGTCCATCAGGACATCGGCTCGGGCATGCAAGCGCTGGTTGTTTTCATCGGGGTAGAGACCCAGTGTCGGGTAAAGGTTGTGCAGGCAAGCGATCTGACCAGGCATGGGCAAGCCCTGGTTGGTGCATTGTCCGTCTTGATACGCGGCATTGAAGTAGCGCGCGGGGCTGTTGGCGGTGGCTTGCTGTTCCAATGTGGCAGGGCTGCCGTAGGGCGTCAGCAAGTAGCCATCTACGGCATAGCGTTGTCCTTGATGGTCAAAGGTGTAACGACTTTGACTGGCATAAGGACGGTCTTCTCCCAGAAGCTCATGGCGGTGGGAGGCTTCCAGGGTCAGCAAAAAGCTGTAGCCATCGCGCTCCAATTGACCATGACCCCAGCTCAGGCTGCTTGACACGTCTTGACCTCGCCCCCCCTTGGGATGCGACAGATCGGCGCGGATTTCCAAGTCTTTGCGGCTGCTGCGCAGGATGATGTTGACCACGCCCGCGATGGCGTCGGTGCCGTAAAGGGAGGAGGCACCGTCGGTGAGCACTTCGATCCGTTCGACATCCACCAGGGGCAAAGTCTGCAAATCCACACTCGAGCGTTCTGGCCCCACGACGGTGGGACGACCAAATGGCGCCATGCGCAAGCCATTGACCAAAACCAAGGTGCCCGCCGGCAGGCCATGGATGGCGGCATTGCTGTATCCCCCCGCAATCATGCCCAGCTGGCTCGGCTCCACGAAGTTGCTCATGCTGGGCAGGGCCTGCACCACCTCGGCCATGTTTTTGAGGCCAGTTCGCCGGATGTCCTCGCGAGAAAACACCATGACGGGCAAAGCTTGCGTTTGTTCTTTGCGAACAATGGACGATCCGGTGATTTCGACCTTGTCGTATTGGCGGAAAGGCGACGGTGAGGTGACGTCGATGGGCATTTCTTGCTGGGCGTTGGCTTTTCCCTGGGCCACCAGGATCAGACAACTCAGTGTTGTCAGCCAAGAACACCAATTGCGGCAAGAAAAATAATTCATAAATTCAAAAATATGATTTGTTCGATGCATTTTCCGATACAAATTAATGTGTTGTCCATTGGAGAGTCGAAAGTGAGTCCAACTTTCTTCTTGGTCGGTTCACAAAGGGAAAATTCCAGCCTGCTGTTCCCGTTGCTGGTCGAAAAAAGTGATCAAAGCAGCTGTGCAAATCGTGCAAAAGTCACGGATAAGAAATGATCAATCCCCTCGGTCGTGAGGGTTGTCGGTTTTTTGTAAAGACAAAGCCAAGGGGGGTGAAAGATGGCCCTTATGTCAGCTATGGTCCGAAATTCAAAGCCTGCATGTCCCTCCTCGTTGTATGAATGAGGGTTTTACAGTTCATTCAATCCCGCCCTCAACGCCTCAGCCCGCGCGCCGATCAGCGCCCTGTCTTCTTCGCCCATGCGGCCCACATGCCTGACCATGAGCACAGTGCGCGGGTTGGCTGCCAAGTCGCTTTCGTGGCGGATCAGGAAATCCCAATAGAGCGTGGTCATGGGGCAGGCCTCCGGGCCAATGCGTTGCTCGGGTTGGTAACGGCAGCCTTTGCAATAGTTGCTCATGCGGCTGATGTATTGGCCGCTGGCCACATAGGGTTTGCTGGTGAAGCGCCCGGCGTTGGCGTGCAGGGCCATGCCCAGGGTGTTGGGCATCTCGACCCATTCCACCGCGTCCACATACATGGCGCGGTACCAGGCACTGACCGCCTGGGGTGACAGCCCGGCCAGCACCGCGAACTGCCCGGTCACCATCAGCCGCTGGATGTGGTGGGCGTAGCCGTGTTGCAGGGTTTGCCCGATCGTGGTGCGCATGCAAGCCATGTGGGTGTCGCCCGTCCAGTACCAAGCGGGCAATTCGTGGGTGTGGCCGTAGTGGTTCGCTTGGGCCAGATGGGGCATGTCAAGCCAATACACGCCGCGAATGAATTCGCGCCAGCCCAGCACCTGGCGGATGAAACCTTCCACGCTGGCCAGCGGCAGACCGCGCTGGTGATACGCCTGCTCGGCTGCTGCGATGACTTCACGCGGGTTGAGCAAATGCAGGTTCAGGCTGCTGGCCACCAAGGCGTGCCAGCCAAAGGGCAGCGTGGTCCACATGGCGTCTTGCCAGGGACCAAAGTTGTCCAGACGCTGATCGATGAAGTGCTGCAGCGCCACCAGCGCGTCTTCGCGGCTCACAGGCCAGGCAAAGTCGTCCAGGCTGCCCGGGTGGTTGGCAAAGCGCTCGCGCACCAGTGCGATCACGTCTTGCGTGACGCGGTCGGGTGCAAAGCGCGCAGGCGGCGGCACGTCGCCCGGGCCTTTGGCCCCAAAACCCTTGCGGTTGTCGGCGTCAAAGTTCCATTGCCCGCCCACAGGCGCATGACCCGCCATCAGCACGCCGTGGCGTTGGCGTATCTGGCGGTAAAAAAACTCCATGCGCAGTTCTTTTTTGCCGCCCGCCCATTTTGCAAATTCTTGGCGGCTGCACATGAAGTGCGTGTCGACCACCCAGTGCAGCGGTACACCGGCTTGAGCGGCAGCGTGTTCGATCAGCCGCTCCATGCGCCATTCCCCAGCCTCCAGCGCCACCAGTTGAGCGGGTTGCAGGCTGTGCAGGGCGTGGGCCAGCCGCCCGGCAAAGTCATCGGGCAACGTGGTGTCGTCCAGCCGCAGATAAGTGAAAGGCCAGCGGCGGCGGTGCGCGGCATTGGCAAAGTGCCGCATGCCCGACAAAAACAGCGCGATGCGGGCCTGGTGGCTCCAGACTTCGGCGGCTTCACTGGCCGCCTCGATCAGAAGCAGCCGGTCTTGCGTTGGGTCAAAGTCGCTGAGCGCCGGGCTGTCCCAGCCCAGCTGATCGCCCAGCACCAGCACCAGACGCCCAGTCATGCCGATGCCTGCCCCGGTGTTTTGGCGGCCCGGCAGCGGTCGCTGCAATACAAGACGCTGTCCCAGTTTTTGGCCCAGCTTTTGCGCCAGACCATGGGCCGCCCACAAACCGCGCAGGGCTTTTGGGGCAAAGCCTGTTTGTTGCCTTTGAAGCTGGTGTTTTGACCCATGTTTTCCCCGCTTGAATGGTGCCCGCGTGACAGGCGGGACAAACAAGTTTAAACTGATCAGTCACAAAATGAAGTTCAAAGTGCAATTCAATCACGATATGGTCAAAAATCTGCTGATCGCCCTGCTGGGCCTGGCTTTGAGCGGGGGGGCAGCGCAGGCTGCCAGTCCCGTGTCTGCCGTTTGCCCCGCTTTGCTCAACCACACGTTTGAGCGCCTGCAAGACGAAAAGCCCCAGTCGCTGTGCCAATACAGTGGCAAGGTGCTGCTGGTGGTCAATACCGCCAGTTTTTGCGGTTTCACCCCGCAATACAAAGGGCTGGAAACCCTGCACAGCCGCTATCAGGACCAAGGCCTGGTGGTGCTGGGCTTCCCGTCCAACGACTTTGCCCAGGAAAAAGGCAGCAACAAAGAAATTGCCGACTTTTGCGAGAACACCTTCGGCGTGAAGTTCCCGATGTTCACCAAAACCGTGGTCTCGGGCGATGGCGCGGTACCGTTTTACAAGCAACTGGCGGTCGAATCCGGCCAGAAACCCCGCTGGAACTTTTACAAGTACCTGATTGGGCGCGATGGCAAGGTGGTGGGCAGCTACAGCAGCGTGACCGGGCCCGACAGCAAGAGCCTGCTGGCCGACATCGGCAAAGCCTTGAAGGTGGCCCCATGAGCGCGGGCGTGATGGGGCGTCGCATGAAGCTGGCCATTGTGGGCTCGGGCATCTCGGGCCTGGCTGTGGCGCACACGCTCAAGGGCCACGCCGACATCACCGTGTTCGAGGCGGGCGACTATTTTGGCGGGCATACCCACACGGTGGACGTGACACTGCCCACGCCGCAAGGCCCGATCACGCACGGTGTGGACACGGGTTTTCTGGTGTTCAACGAGCGTACTTACCCCAACCTGATCAACCTGTTTGCCGAGTTGCAGGTGGAAACCGCGCCGTCGGACATGTCGTTTTCGGTCAAGGTGCCGGGGGCGCTGAACGGTAAAACCCTGGAGTGGAGCGGCACCGACCTGAGCAGTGTGTTTGCCCAACGCAGCAACCTGCTCAACCCGCGTTTTTGGCGCATGTTGGCCGATGTGCTGCGCTTCAATGCGCTGTGCACGCGCATCGCCAAGGAACAGCGTGAGCAAGAACTGCAACAACCACTGAGCGCGTTTTTGCACACGCACCGGTTCAGTGAACAGTTCCGTGACTGGTATTTTCTGCCCATGATGGGTTGTATCTGGAGCTGCCCGACCGACCAGATGCTGCAGTTTCCGGTGGCCACCATGATCCGGTTTTGCCACAACCACGGCCTGATTCAGGTGACGAATCGCCCGCAGTGGTTCAGTGTGGTGGGTGGTGCGCGCCACTACGTTGAAAAGATCCTGGCCGACGTGCACGACAAGCGGCTGAACACGCCCGTGCGTTTGATCGAACGCGATGACCAGGGCGTGCGCATCGTCACGGACGGCCTGGCCGAACGCTTTGACGAGGTCGTGGTCGCCACCCACACCGACCAGGCGCTGGGTCTGCTGCGCGAGCCCAGCCGTGACGAGCGCAGTGTGTTGGGGGCCATTCGCTACCAGGCCAACCGCGCCGTGCTGCACACCGATGCCAGCGTATTGCCCGCCAACGCCAAAACCTGGGCCGCCTGGAATTACGAACGCGCTGCCAGCGACGACCGTGAGTCGGCCCGGGTGTGCTTGCACTACCTGCTCAACCGCTTGCAGCGCATCCCTTTTGCCCAGCCAGTGGTGGTGTCGCTCAACCCTGTGCAGCCCATCGATCCGGACACCATCGTGGGCGAATACGACTATGCCCACCCGGTGTTTGATCTGGCCGCCATCGAGGCCCAAAAACGTGTGCCGCTGCTGCAAGGCCAACAACACACGTGGTACGCCGGCGCCTGGACGGGTTACGGTTTTCATGAAGACGGCCTCAAGTCGGGATTGCAAGTTGGCCGGGCTTTGCTGCGGCAAATTCACCACCCGGAAGTGGCGCGGGCATGACCGACGCAGGCGCGCTCATCGGCTGGGGCCAGGTGCGGCACACCCGCTTGCGCCCGGCCCGGCATGCGTTTGCTTACCCCACGGCTTTTTTGATGCTGCCCATGCGTCGGCTGCAAGCCGGACAAGGCCGGGCCGACCTGGCCATCAACCGCCGCGCATGGTTCGCGTTTCATGACGCCGACCATGGCGACGGTCGCCCCGCCGCCCAAGGGGGTGCCCTGGCCTGGCTCGATGACTTGCTGAACCGGCAAGGCATCACCGATGCCCAAGGCGAAGTCTGGCTGCAGACCTTTCCCCGCGTGCTCGGCCATGCCTTCAAACCCGTGAGCTTTTGGTACGCGCACCGCGCCGATGGCACGCTGGCCGCCATCCTGGCCGAGGTGAACAACACCTTTGGCGAGCGGCACTGCTACCTGCTGCCCGCGCCGCAATACGGCCGCACACTGCTGGCCGACAAGGTGTTCCATGTGTCACCGTTTTGCGATGTGCAGGGCGAATACCGCTTTCGCTTCATGCGCACGCAGCACAACGGGCAAGACCGCATCGTGGCCCGCGTGGACCACGCCGATGCCGACGGTCCCCTGATTGAGACCAGCTGGAGTGGCGCGCTCGAGCCTGCCACGTCGGCTGCCCTGCGCCGTGTGGTGTGGCGCTTTCCGCTGCTGACTTTGGGCGTGGTGGCGCGCATCCATTGGCATGCCTTGTTGCTGTGGCTCAAAAAAGTCCCTTTCTGGCGCAAACCTGTGCCGCCCATTGAATTTGTGAGCCGTTGAACCCGGAGTCGATCTGATGCAAACCTCCCTGAACACTGCCGCCCTGACGGCGACCCCCAACCCCGCCAGCTTGCCTGCTGCAGCCCGCCGCGTGATCGCCTTGCTGGGCCGTTTGAAGGTGGGTACCCTCACCCTGCATGGCCCGGACGGCAGCCAGCAGGTGTTTGGCACGCATGCGGCCCCGTTTGCGAGCTTGCACATTGAGCGCTGGGACGTGTGCGCCGCGGTGCTCAAGTCCGGTGACATCGGTTTTGCCGAAAGCTACATGGCCGGTGACTGGACCACGCCCGATCTGGCGGGGCTGCTCAGGCTGTTCATTGCCAACCGTCAGCAGATCGAGGGCGCGATTTATGGCCACTGGCTGGGGCGGCTGGCTTACCGCCTCAAGCACCTGCTGCACCGCAACACCCGCACCAACAGCCGCAAGAACATCCATGCCCATTACGACCTGGGCAATGCGTTTTATGAGATCTGGCTCGACGGCACGATGAATTACTCGTCGGCCTGGTTTGACGGTGACAAAAGCCGCCCGATGGCCGAGGCCCAAACCGCCAAAGTGCACCGCGCCTTGCGCATGGTGGGTGCCCAACCGGGCGATCGCGTGCTCGAAATTGGTTGTGGTTGGGGTGCGTTGGCCGAAGCGGCCACCACCGAGTTTGGTGCCCACATCACCGGGGTGACCTTGTCCACCGAGCAGCTGGCTTTTGCCAAAGCCCGCATGAACTGGCACGGCGTCAAAGACCAAGCCGATCTGCGTTTGCAGGATTACCGCGACATCAGAGATGCACCGTTTGACGCGATCTGTTCGATCGAAATGGTCGAAGCGGTGGGGCGGGAATATTGGCCCACTTATTTTGAGACCGTGAGCCGCTTGCTCAAACCCGGTGGCCGCGCGTGCATCCAGAGCATCACCATCGACGATGCGCTGTTTGAGCGCTATGTGCATTCGACCGATTTCATCCAGCAGTACATCTTTCCCGGCGGCTGCCTGCCCAGCCCGGGCGAGTTCCGCAAACAGGCGCAGGCCGCGGGTTTGCAGGTGGTCGATGAGCTGAGGTTTGGCCCCGACTATGCCGAGACCCTGCGCCGCTGGCGTGACAGTTTCATGGCCAACCTGGACGACATCCGGCGACTGGACTTTGACGACCGTTTCATTCGCTTGTGGACGTTTTATCTGGCGTATTGCGAAGCCGCGTTCGACGAGTCCAACATTGACGTGATCCAGTTCACGTTGATCAAACCGGACTGAGCCCCATGCACCCCCGGCTGCACAGTCTTCGTGTCCAGGGCTGGCCGCGCTGGCAGGCCCGGCTGTGCGCCGTTTTTTGCAGCGGCTTGCTCAGCCTGGTGCCCGCATACGCCCTGATACCCGATGCACAGGCCGAGTTCAGTCGTCCCGAAGTGGCGGCGCTGCAGGGCGTGGTGCCCGGTGCGCCGGTGCGTTTGCAGGTTTGGGGTTTTGATGTGTACGACGCCCGCTTGTGGACACCGCGAGGATTTCGTCATCGGCAGGCCACGCAGTTTCCGTTTGCGTTGGAGTTGCAGTACCTGCGTCGCCTGGACGGTGCCGCGATCGCCAGCCGTTCGATCGATGAAATGCGGCGCGTGGGCAGCTTCACGGACGTGCAAGCGCAACGCTGGTTGGCTGCCATGCGAGAGCTGTTTCCCAGCGTGCGTGCAGGTGAACGCATCACAGGCATCAATTGGCCGGGCGTGGGGGCCGAATTCTGGGTCAATGGGCGACATGCCGGGGCCGTGAACGACCCGGAGTTTGCACGCCTGTTTTTTGGCATCTGGCTCGATGAACGCACGTCTGAGCCCAAGATGCGCGTCCAGCTGCTGCAAGGGTTGCAGCCATGAGCAGCGCTTCATCCTTGGTCCTTGTCGCTGTGTCTCGCAAAGCATTTGCGTCTTATGGCTTGCTGGGTTTGCCGTTGGCCTTTGTGGCTTTGCCGGTGTATGTGCACCTGCCCCATTTTTATGCGCAGCAATACGGCGTGCCGCTGGCGGCCCTGGGTGGCGTGCTGCTGCTCAGCCGATGTGTGGATGCCGTGGTTGATCCGTGGTTGGGCCGCTGGGGCGACCGGCTTTATCGCCATTCGTGGCGGGCTGTGTGGCTGGCGGCGCTGTGGCTGGCACTGGCCGTGGTGCTGGGTTTTGCGGCGTTGTTTTTTCCGCCTGCAGCGGCGCTGTCGCCGGTGGGTTTTTGGCTGTGGGTGGGCGGCGCCCTCACGCTCAGCCACCTGGCCTACAGCGGTCTGGGTATCTTGCACCAGGCCTGGGCGGCGCGTCAGGGCGGTGGTGGTATTACGCAAAGCCGCTGGGTGGCCTGGCGCGAAGGCATTGCGCTGGTGGGCGTGTTGCTGGCTTCGGCATTGCCTGCCGTGTGGGGATGGGGCATGACCACGGCTTTGCTGGCACTCATGCTGGCGCTGGGGTTGCTGGGCTGGCAGCGCACGGCGCAATCGGTTTCGGACTCGGGTGCGCTGGCGCAGTCTGGTGAACAGGCCAGCAGCCTCTGGCAGCCCTGGAAGCACGCGGGCTTTCGTCGCCTGTTGATGGTGTTCATGCTCAACGGCCTGGCCAGTGCGGTGCCCGCCACGCTGGTGCTGTTTTTTGTGCAAGACCGCTTGCAGGCCCCCCAGGCCATGGCGCCCTTGTTTCTGGGTCTGTACTTCGCTGCCGGTGCGTTGTCGTTTCCGCTGTGGTTGCGGGTGATCGACCGCATCGGGCTGCTGCGTGCCTGGGCCAGTGGCATGGCCTTGTCGGTGCTGGCGTTCGTGAGTGTGGTCACGCTGGGCGCAGGCGACACCACCGGTTTTCTGGCGGTGTGCGCTGTGTCGGGCCTGGCGCTGGGGGCCGATCTGACGGTGCCGGGCGCTTTACTCAACCAGCTGATTGACCGCTGTGGCGAGCGCGGCCGCACCGACGGGGCCTTCATGGGCTGGTGGAACCTGGCCACCAAGCTGAATCTGGCGCTGGCTGCTGGCCTGTCATTGCCCTTGCTCGGTCTTTGGGGTTACGCGCCGGGGCAACAAGATGCCGATGCCGTGCTGGCGCTGGGCCTGACGTATGGCTTGCTGCCTTGCGTGCTCAAGCTGTTTGCAGGCGTGGCTTTGTATCTGGGGCTGATGCGGGGGCAAGGATCGTATCTGGTCCGTCAGCCGCTTTGAAATTCAAATCAGGGAGTTGTCACATGCGTTCAATGATCCAGCGCCGTACCGCTTTGACCCGTTTGGGCCTTTTGCCCTTGGCCGCAGGTGTGCCTTGGCTGGCGGGCTGTGCAGGCCCTCAGGTGCAAAACTACGCACAGGAAAAACCAAAGCTCGATTTGCGCACCTATTTCAACGGCACGGTGGACGCCTGGGGCCTCTTCACCGACCGCAGCGGGCAGGTGGTCAAGCGCTTCACGGTGGTGATGGACTGCCGCTGGAGCGGTGACGAAGGCGTGCTGGACGAAGCTTTTGTGTATTCGGATGGCACAACGCAGCGGCGCATCTGGCAGCTCAAGGCGGGACCCCATGGAACATACACCGGCCGCGCCGCCGACGTGGTGGGCGAGGCCTCGGGCCAGGTCAGCGGCAATGCTTTTCGCTGGGGCTACACGCTGGCGCTGCCGGTCGATGGCCAGGTCTGGCAGGTTCAGTTCGACGATTGGATGTACCTGATGGACGAGCGCGTGATGCTCAACAAGGCCACCATGAGCAAATGGGGTGTGAAGCTGGGTGAGGTGACGCTGTCGTTCACCCGCCGGGTGCCTTTGGCGGGAGTGCCTTCATGAGCGCGCTCAACCCGACTTCTCCGAACCCTCATGCGGGTGCTGGCCTTGCCCGCAAAGCGTCACCGCAAGCGGCTGAACGACGAGCCCGCCAGCGCTGGTGGCAGTTCAACGCCCCCATGACCGACTGGGTGGGCCGCCGGGTCTGGCTGGTGGGCGCGTCGAGTGGCATCGGCCTGGCGTGCGCCCAGGCTTTGCGGGCTGCAGGTGCACAGGTGCTGATTTCGGCGCGCAACCCGCAAGGCGTGACCGCCTGGGCCGCACAAGACAGCGCGGTGCAGTGGTGGCCCATGGACGTGACCGACTCCACCCAGGTGCAGACGGTGGCGCGGGCGATTTTGGCCGAAGGCCCGCTCGATCTGGTGGTGTATGCCGCAGGGTTTTACCGCGCCCAGCGTGCCACGGCCCTGAACCTGGACGAGTTGCTGGCGCACGACCGCGTCAACTACCAGGGCGCACTGCAGGTGCTGGCAGCGGTGTTGCCCGGCCTGCTGGCGCAGCAGCACGGCCACATCAGTCTGCTCAGCAGCGTGGCCGGTTGGCGGGGTCTGCCCAACGGGTTGGGCTATGGCCCGACCAAGGCGGCGCTGACCCATCTGGCCGAGACGCTTTACATGGATGTGCAGGACCAGGGCCTGGGCGTGAGTGTGGTCAGTCCCGGCTTTGTCGCCACGCCCCTGACGGCGCAAAATGACTTTGACATGCCCGCCCTGCTGACACCCGAACAAGCCGCTCGTGCCATGCTGCGCGGTTGGGCGCGTGGGCAATTCGACATCCATTTTCCGCGCCGCTTCACCTTTTGGCTCAAACTGCTGCGCCTGTTGCCTTACCGGTTGTACTTTCCACTGGTGCGGCGTTTTACTGGACTGTGACCGATGAACACACGACAGGCCACCCAGACCCTGGCCACTTTTTTTGAGACCCTGACGCCGGACAGCGTGGCGCAGCTGCACACGTTGTATGACGCACAGGCCCGGTTCAAGGACCCGTTCAACGACGTGCAGGGCTTGCCCGAGATCGAGCGCATCTTCAGGCACATGTATGTGGCGCTTGACCAGCCCCATTTCGTCATCACCGGTCAGCTGGTCGATGGCGCGCAGGCTTTTTTGACCTGGGAGTTCCGTTTTCGCTTCAAGCGGTTTGACTCGGCCAAGCTGCAAACCGTGCGCGGCGGCAGCCATGTGGTGTTCAACGCGCAGGGTCGGGTGACCCTGCACCGCGACTACTGGGATGCCGCCGAAGAGCTGTACGAAAAGCTGCCCCTGGTGGGCAGCGTCATGCGCTGGCTCAAGAACAGAGCCAACACCTGAAAGAGTGGGTCAGGCCCGGCGCTGGCGCAGTTGGTGCAGGGCTTGTTGACCCAAGTCATGCACCAAGCGCAGCAGCAGCAAGCTGGCCAGCAGACTCAGACCCGTGATGAGCAGGGCGATTGCCCAACCTCGGCGCTCTTTGCGTTGCTGCCAGTTGACCCAGAATTGTTCGCGACGCAGTTCTATGCTGTCATAGAAGCTGGGCACCACCAGCAAGGTCAGCAAGGTCGAGGTGATGGTGCCACCGATGATGGCCACAGCCATGGGGCGATAGAACTCACCGCCCTCGCCCATGCCGATGGCCACCGGCAGCATGCCGGCGATCAGGGCCAGGGTGGTCATCAAAATAGGTCGCAGGCGTTTGCGGCCCGCCGCCATCAGTGCTTCTTCCCGGTCGATGCCCTCGTGTTCGAGTGCGCGTGTGGCATCGAGCAGCAAGATGGCGTTTTTGGCCACCAGGCCCATCAGCATGATGACGCCAATGAAGCTCATCAGGTTGAGTGTGCCGCCGGTCAGCAGCAAGGCCAGCACCACACCGATCAGTGACAGCGGCAAGGACAGCATGACCGCCAGGGGGGCGGTGAACGAGCTGAACTGCATGACCAGAATCAGGTACATCAGCGCGATACCCGAAACGAGTGCAATGCCCATTTCCGCAAACACCTCCTGCTGGTCACGCGAAGCGCCCGCCAGTTCCAGTCCAAAGCCTTCGGGAAAGACCATGCCTTTGGCCAGTTTCAGGGCGTCTTCGGTCACTTCGCCAGCGGCACGGCCTTGCACATTGGCCGATACGGCGATGGTGCGTTTGCCATTGGCATGTTCAATGCTGGCGGGCGCAAAGCCGGTGGTGACCTTGGCGATTTGCGAGAGGGGCACCACGGTGAGGGTGCCTGCTACCGCAATGGGCAGGCGTTCGATTTGCGATGCATCGGCACGGTCAGCAGGTGTCAGCCGGATGGCCACATCCCGTGATTCACCCATGGGGTCCACCCAGTCGCCCACTTCGACGCCCGCAAAGGCCACGCGCAAGGCGGTCGTCACATCCGATGCGGCAATGCCCAAGGCGTTGGCCAGGCCCCGGTCGAGTTCGATCTGAAGTTCCTTTTGCGGGTCTTTTTGTGACAGCCCGACATCGACGGCACCGGGGACCTTGCGCAGCTGGGCCATGAAACGCTCGGTGATGTCGAGCAGTTGGCGTGAGTCGGTCCCGTAAAAACGAATTTGAACCGGCTTGGTGGCACCGTTGTTCAGATCGTCCAGCACCACGTACTCTGCCCCCACCAGCTGGGCCATGCGGGTGCGCAAATCACGGCCAATGTCCTGCGCCGTGCGATGCCTGGCGGTGCTTTTGCCAATGTCCACATAAATGCGGCCACCGCCGGGATTGACCTGGCTGTTGGTGGCCACGGTTTCAGGCAGTTCGTGTGCCAGCTGGATGGCGGCATCCAGTTTGCGGTGGGCGTATTCCAGGCTGGTGCTTGAAGGGGTTCGCACGTCGATGGCCAGGGTGTTGCCGTCCATGCTGGGCAGGAAGCTGGAGCCGCCGAAACGGGCGTGCAAAGCCAGGGCACCAACCAGGCTCAGCAAGGCAAAAGCCGACATCCAGCGCCGGTGGTGCAAAGCCCAATGGATCACGCGGCCATAGCGGTCCGCCTGGGCATCAAACCAGATGTTGAAGCGTGCCAGCCAGGCGCTGATGCCCCGGACGTTTTGAGCATGTCCCGAACTGGGTGCCGGATCGCCCCAATAGGCCGACAGCATGGGGTCCAGGGTGAACGAGATCAGCAAACTGACCAGCACCGAGGCCACCACGGTGAGCCCGAAAGGGCGGAACCATTCCCCTGAAACGCCGGGCATGAACGCCACGGGAATGAAGACCGCCACGATGGAAAACGTGGTGGCGGCAACGGCCAGCCCGATTTCGGCAGTGCCCTGCAAGGCCGCGGTGCGGCGGTCCAGGCCTTTTTCCATGTGCCGCACGATGTTTTCTCGAACCACAATCGCATCGTCGATGAGCACACCAATGGCCAGTGACAGTCCCAGCAAGCTCATGAAGTTGAGGGTGAAGCCGCACAGCCAGACCGCGATGAAGGCGGTCACCACCGAGGTGGGCAAGGACAAGGCCGTGATCAGCGTGGAGCGCCAGGAGTTGAGAAAGACATAGACCACAAAAATGGTCAGCACGGCACCAAAGGCCAGGGCTTCAATCACGTTGTTCAGGCTGCTTTGCGCATCCTTGCCGCCGTCTTGCGTGATGGTGATTTGGGTGCCTTCGGGCAAGCTGGCGTTGAGGCTTTTGACCTGCTGGCGCACGTTATCCGCCACGGTGACGGTGGAAGCTTCGCGCGATCGCGTGATGGCCAGCCCCACATTGGGCCGTCCGTTGCGCAGACTCAGGTCGGTGGGCTCGGCCAGACCGTCTTCGATGGTGGCCACCTCGCCCAGGCGGACCAGTTCAGCCCCGTTGCGCCGGATCACGATGTCACGAAACGCTGCGGGGGATTCGATGCGACCGAGCAGGCGAATGCTTTGGTCCTGCAGTTCTCCCTTGATTTTGCCCACCGGTGCGGCGATGTTCTGGTTGCGCAGTGCCGTGATCACCTCGGCCACGGACAAGTTCACTTCGCGCAACTTTTGGGCATGCAACAGCACGCTGAGCTCGCGCTTGAGTGCGCCGTTGACCTTGACCTGAGACACGCCAGGGATGGCCCTGAACTGGTCGGCCAGTTGGTCTTCTGCCAGCCGCGAGAGTGCCACATGGCTTTGGGTTGTCGAGGACAAGGCCAGTTGCATGGCAGGCTCTTGCGACGGGTCGAGTCGCAGGATCACCGGCTCCCGGATTTCAGCAGGCAGTTTGTAGCGCACGCTGCCAATCGCATTGCGCACTTCATCGCTGGCCTCGACCATGTTCTTGTTGAAATTGAAAAAGACCCACAGCTGCGCACGGCTGTCGTTGGCACTGCTTTTGATTTCCTTGATGCCCGTGACGGCATTCAGGCTTTTTTCAATCCGGTTGAGCACCTCGCGTTCCACGGTTTCTGGCGATGCGCCTGGATAAGCCACATCGATCGACAGCAAGGGAAACGCCACATCCGGGTTTTGATTGACCTTGAGTTTTTTCAGGGCCAACAGGCCGGCGGCCATCAGCATGAACAAGATGACCAGTGTCACCACCGGACGGCGGACACTGAAATTGGACAGGAACATGGCTCAGCCTCCTGCGGGGCGGGTGCGAAAGCGAAAAGCCTGGCCGTCCTTCAGCCCGCTGCCGGGGTGGCGCAGGATGCGGTCACCCGCCTTCAGACCCGATTGCACAGGCCACAAGCCGGTGCGGGCCTCGCGTTCACCCAGGGTCACGGTGTGTGACTGAATTGTGTCGGCGGCCAGCAGCCACACCCGGACTTGCTCATTCTGGCGAATCCAGGCCCCATCGGGCAAGGCCAGCGTGGTGGCCGACTGTGTCTGGATGACCCCTTCGGCATACAGTCCGGCCACCAGGCCGGGGGCAGGGCCCGTGAAATCGACCAGAACGGCCACTTGCCGGGTCACGGGATTCACGGCCGCATCGATGCGGCGAATCTTTCCGCCGATGGGGGTGTTGTCCAGCCCGTTGACGTGAAAACGCACGGATTGTCCGGGCTGCAACGCGCGCATGTGTTCGGCGGACACCAGTCCCTCCAGCCGCAAGCTTTGGGGGTCGATGATCTGCACCAGCTCCTTGCCCATTTGCACGGTATCGCCCGCAGACACTTTGCGCGCACTGACCACGCCCGCAAAGGGTGCGCGCACTTGCGTCCGGTCGAGTTGCTGGCGTGCTGATGCAGCGCGGGCTTTGGCAGCCACCCATTCACTTTGGGCGGTGTTGAGGCGAATCTCGGCTTCTTCAAGCGCTTGCATGGACACCATGCCCTGGGCTTGCAATGATTTTTGACGCTGGTATTGTCGTTGGGCACTGTCGAATGATTGGGCTGTTGCACGCACGGCTTCATCGGCCGAAGACAGGTTGTCCCGCAGCACCGTGTCGTCCAGGCTGACCAGCAAGTCACCTTGTTTGACGGTATCGCCATTTTCCTTGTGAACACGCAGCACCACGGCAGCCATTTCAGCCCGCACATCGGCTCGCCGTTCGGGCTGAACAGAGCCGGTGATCACAGGTCCTGGTTGGGCATCGGAGGCACCCAGCGTCACAACATCTTCCGGGCCCAAAAGCAGAGCCTGGGCCACTGGGGCCGTTTCGCGGCTTTGATCGGGTGTTTTCTGGCAAGCCGCAAGAGTAACGGTCAAGCAGACCCCTATGAACATTTTTTTCATAACAGTCTCCTGAATCAGGACAGTCCCCCATCGGGGCCGAGGGCCTGTGGTCAATCGATGCGCTTCAGGCGGGCAGGCTGTCGATGAAGCTCTGACGCTGCGACAGCTTGTCGTAGAGCTTGTGCAGGTTGGGGTGGGCGCTGCGCCAGTCGAGTTGCGGAAAGCGGAAGTCGAGGTAACCCACGGCGCAGCCCACGGCGATGTCGGACAGGCTCAGGTGGATGCCCGAGCAAAACGCCTTGTCGCCCAGACCATGGCTCATGGCTTTCAGGGCGTGGTCGATTTTGCCCATCTGGCGCTCGATCCAGGCCTGGCTGCGTTCACCCTCGGTGCGGCCCGTCCAGACGGCTTCCATGCGCGCCAGCAGGGCGGCGTCGAGCAGGCCGTCGGCCAGCGCTTCCCAGGTCTTGACTTCGGCCCGTTCGCGGCCACCTGTCGGGATCAGCTTGCCCACGGGCGAGAGGGTGTCCAGGTATTCCACGATCACCCGTGAGTCGAACACCGCCTCATGACCTTCCATGATCAGGCAGGGCACTTTGCCCAGCGGGTTGGAATTGTGGATGGCGGTCTGGTCCGACCACACGTCTTCGGTCACGAATTGGTAGTCGAGCTTTTTCTCGGCCATGACGATGCGCACTTTGCGCACGTAGGGGCTGGTGACGGAGCCAATCAGTTTCATGCGGGGACCCAAATTGAAGTTGCAAGGATTCTAGAGGACGTCCCGGCTCGTGAAGGTCCTGTCTTCACAGAGGTCGGGGCCCCAGGTGGGTGGATTCAGCCCCCTGACAGGGCGGCCACCTACAATCGGGGCATGAATTTCTCCCCCATTTCCGCCCTTTCGCCGCTGGATGGCCGTTACGCCAGCAAACTCAACGCCTTGCGCCCTCTGGTGAGTGAGCTGGGGTACATGCACCGCCGCGTGCAGGTCGAGATCGCCTGGTTCATTGCGTTGTCCGACGCCGGTTTTGACGAATTCAAGCCGCTGTCGCCCGGCGCCCGCGCTTACCTGACGGGCCTGGTCAAAAACTTTTCTGAGGCCGACGGTGTGGCCATCAAGGAGTTCGAGAAGACCACCAACCACGACGTCAAAGCGGTCGAATACTGGATCAAGTCCAAGTTCAAGGACCGCCCCGAACTGGAAAAGAACGCCGAGTTTGTGCACTTTGCCTGCACCAGCGAGGACATCAACAACACCAGCCATGCCTTGCAGATCAAGCACGCCCGCGCTGAAGTCATGCTGCCCGGCCTGGATGGCATCATCGCCAAATTGCGCGAGATGGCCCACGCCTTTGCCGACGTGCCCATGCTCAGTCGCACGCATGGCCAGACCGCCAGCCCCACCACCGTGGGCAAGGAGCTGGCCAATGTGGTGGTGCGCCTGAACGGCTGCCGCGAGAAGATCGCCGCTGTCCGCCTCATGGGCAAGATGAACGGTGCCGTGGGCAATTACAACGCCCACCTGTCGGCCTGGCCCGATTTCGACTGGGAAGCTTTTGCCCGCAAAGTGGTGGAAACACCCGAATTGGGCGAAACCCAGGGCAGCGACTGGGGCCTGGGCCTGACTTTCCAGCCCTTCAGCATCCAGATCGAGCCGCACGATTACATGGCCGAGCTGTTCGACGCCACCGCCCGCGCCAACACCATCCTGATTGACTTGGCCCGTGACATCTGGGGCTATGTGAGCCTGGGCTACTTCAAGCAGCGCCTCAAGGCGGGTGAAATCGGTTCGAGCACCATGCCGCACAAGGTCAATCCGATCGACTTTGAAAATGCCGAAGGCAACCTGGGCCTGGCCAATGCGGTGCTCAAGCACCTGTCCGAAAAGCTTCCGATCAGCCGCTGGCAGCGCGATCTGACCGACTCCACCGTGCTGCGCAACATCGGCGTGGGCCTGGGCTACACCGCGCTGGCTTACGCTTCGCTCATGACGGGTCTGAACAAGCTCGAACTCAACGAAGAAGCGCTGGCTGCCGACCTCGATGCCGCCTGGGAAGTGCTGGCCGAGCCGATCCAGACCGTGATGCGCCGTTATGGCGTGCAGGGCGCTTACGAAAAGCTCAAGGAAGTCACCCGCGGCAAGACCGTCACGGCGGCAGATTTGCATGGCCTGATCCAGGCGCTGGAAATCCCGCAAGCCGACAAAGACCGTTTGCTGGCCATGACGCCGGGCAGTTATGTGGGCAAGGCGGCCGAGCTGGCCAAACGCGTCTGACCCCGTGCGCATGTTTTTGTGGGAGCGGCGCCCTCGCCGCGATGAACCACCAGAGCAGTTCGCAAAGTATTGATCGCGGCGAGGGCGCCGCTGCCACAAAGCAAACTGCATGGCCCTCAAATCCACCATTTACAAAGCCAACCTGTCGATCGCCGACATCGACCACGGTTATTACGAAGACCATCAGCTCACGCTGGCCCGTCACCCCAGCGAGACCGACGAGCGGATGATGATCCGCCTGTTGGCGCTGGCCATCAACGCTTACAAGCTGCAAGCGGTGTGCAATGGCGACGGCAAGCTGGCGTTTGGGGCGGGCTTGTCTGACCCGGATGACCCGGATGTGAGTCTGCGCGACTTCACGGGTCAGACGCGCCTTTGGGTCGAAGTCGGCCAGCCCGAAGACAAGCCCATCATGAAAGCGTGCCAGAAGTCGGATGAAGTGCTGCTGTACTGCTTCAACCACGCGGCGGAAGTTTGGTGGAAGGGCATCGAGACCAAACTCACCCGCTTGGACAAGCTGCAAGTCTGGCGTGTGCCCACTGAGCGATCACAAGAGCTGGCGCAGTTGGCCGAGCGCAGCATGCAGCTGCAGGCCACGGTGCAGGAAGGCGAAATCACCTTGAGCAGCGACAAGGGCAGCGTCCACATCGAGCTGACCCGCTGGAAGTGAGCCTGCACTGGCCCACCCGGTGACCTCAACGCCACGCATCGCGTGGCGTTTTGCATGGGCACCCCGGCCTGAGCCAGGGGTGGGCGTCAGCTCAGGTGCTTGCCGATGATGCCGGCCAGCTCGAACATGGTGGCCTGGTCTTTGCCAAACACGGCCTTGAGCTTGTCATCGGCCTTGATCGAGCGCTTGTCGGAAGCGTCTTGCAAGCCGTTGGCCTTGATGTAGTCCCACAGCTTCTTGACCACTTCGGTGCGTGCAAACGTGCCGTCACCGATCACCGCCATCAGGGCTGCACTGGGTTTGAGTGTGCCGACAGCGGCTTTGCGCGGGGCCTTCTCGGCAGGCGACTTGGCGGCTTTTTTGGCCGCCGGGGTTTTGGCGGTTTTTGCGGCGGTTTTTTTGGCTGCGGCCTTGCCAAACGGGGTTTTGGTGGCCGTTTTGCGAGGTGGGTATTTGCTTTCGCGCTGCTCGAACTCGAACGTCACCTTGCCCTCTTCGGGGTTCCAGGCCAGCATGGCCTTGAAGGTGCGGCGGGTGCGGTTGCTCAGGAACTTGTCGAGCAGGTCGGTTTTGCCGGTGGCCAGCAGTTTGCTGATCTGTTCACGTTCCACCGGTTGCTGCAAGATGACCTTGCCGCTCTTGAAGTCGCAGCTGGGCGTGGGTTGCTCGTGTGTGGGCACGGCTTTGGCGCACACATAGTTGCTGCCGTGTTCGTGCACCGGGCTGCCGCATTTGGGGCAAGCGCCCAGGGCTTCGTCGGTGAATTCGACGATTTCGCCACTGTCTTCGTTCTTCTTGTCGTCGCCAAAGTCGAACTCGAGCTTCCAGTTTTTCTCTTCTTCGTTGTACTTGAGCGCCATTTCGGCCACGAAGGGCCAACCGGCCTTGGAACGGAAACCGTCCAGCGGGCCGATCTTTTTGTCGCGCATGAACTGCTCGACCTCGGCGGGCTCAAAGGTGCGACCGGCGGGCGATTTGCCAAACGAGAAGCCGCAGCCATCGCTGGCCCCATCGGCGCCCGTACAGGTGTAGCGGCGGTAGTTTTCTTTGACGACGCCACCGCAGTTCGGGCAAGGCGTGCTGACGGTGGCGTAGTCACCGGGCACCGTGTCGCGGTCGTATTCTTTGGCTTTCTTGACGATGTGCTCGGTCATCGCCGCGATCTCGGCCATGAACTGGGCACGGCTCAACTTGCCTTGCTCCATTTGCGCGAGCTTGTATTCCCATTCGCCGGTCAACTCGGGCTTGGACAGTTCCTCAACCTGCAGGCCGCGCAGCAGCGTCATGAGCTGAAAGGCCTTGGCGGTGGGGATGATCTCGCGGCCTTCACGCAGCATGTATTTCTCGTTCAGCAGGCCTTCGATGATGGCTGCGCGGGTGGCTGGCGTGCCCAGGCCTTTTTCCTGCATGGCTTCACGCAGCTCGTCGTCGTCGACCAGCTTGCCTGCGCCTTCCATGGCGCCCAACAGCGTGGCTTCGGAATAGCGTGCCGGGGGGCGGGTCTTAAGGCCCTTGGCCTCGACCGATTCCACACCGACTTGCTCGCCCGGCTGCACCGGCACCAGGTTCTGGCCTTTGTCGCCGTCTTTGGCGTCCTGCACTTCGTCGGCGGCTTCTTTGCCGTAGATGGCCAGCCAGCCGGGTTTGACCAGCACCTTGCCCACGGTCTTGAAGCTGTGGCCGGCGGCCACGCTGATGCGGGTGGTCACCTGGTATTCGGCGCTGGGGAAGAACACCGCCATGAAGCGGCGCACCACCAGGTCATAGAGCTTTTGCTCGGCTTCTGACAGGCCACTGGGGGCTTGCAGTGTGGGGATGATGGCGAAGTGGTCCGACACTTTCTTGTTGTCGAACACACGTGGAATCTTGCGCACGTAGTTGTTGTTGAGGGCGGTGAGCGCGTGCGGGGCCAGGTGGCGCATGCCGCTGTCGGCCAGCATCTCGAAGGTTTGTTTGGCCACGGGCACGTAGTCTTCGGGCAGGTGGCGCGAGTCGGTACGGGGGTAGGTCAGGGCCTTGTGGCGCTCGTACAGGCTTTGCGCCAGCGCCAGCGTGGTTTTGGCCGAGAAGCCGAACTTGCCGTTGGCCTCGCGTTGCAGGCTGGTCAGGTCAAACAGGCCGGGGCTGGCCTGGGTGGTGGGCGTGGCCTCTTCGGTCACGCTGGCGGTTTGGCCGCGCACCGCATCCACAATGGCCTGCGCTTCTTGAGCGGTCCACTTGCGGTCGGCTTTTTTTTCCCCGTCTTCTTCTTTCTTCCAGGCCGGGTCGAACCACTTGCCGGGGTAGGTGCCGGCCGTTGCAGCAAATTCGGCATGGATCTCCCAGTAATCGCGGCTGATGAACTTGCGGATTTGCTCTTCGCGCTCGACCACCACAGCCAGCGTGGGCGTTTGCACTCGGCCCACAGTGGTCAAAAAGAAACCGCCATCGCGCGAGTTGAACGCGGTCATGGCGCGGGTGCCGTTGATGCCCACCAGCCAGTCGGCTTCGGAGCGGCTGCGGGCGGCGTCCGCCAGGCCCTGCATCTGGGTGTCGCTGCGCAGGCTGTCAAAGCCATCGCGGATCGCCTGCGGCGTCATCGACTGCAGCCACAGCCGCTGCACGGGTTTGTTCAGGGGCTTGGCGCCGCCGGCGTATTGCTCGATCAGGCGAAAGATCAGCTCCCCTTCGCGGCCCGCGTCACAGGCGTTGATGAGGGCGCTCACGTCCTTGCGCTTGGCCTGCTTGACCACCGCGCTCAGGCGGCTCTTGGTCTTGTCCACGGGTTTCAGGTCAAAGTGGGGTGGAATCACCGGCAGGTTGGCAAAGCTCCACTTGCCGCGTTTGACGTCGTATTGCTCGGGGGCCTGGATTTCCACCAGGTGGCCCACCGCGCTGGTCACCACATAACGCTCGTTTTCAAAGTGGTCATCGTGTTTGTCGAACTTTCCGGCCACAGGGGTCAGGGCCCGAACGATGTCTTGAGCCACCGAAGGCTTTTCTGCAATTACCAGTGTTTTCATGTCATTACAATCCGTTGTCTCGCGTGCGCACGCGCGCTCGCACACATGCACGCCTGGGCGCGCTCACGCGCACGCCCACATGAATTCACCATAACAAATTTTCAAAGCCGTGGCCAAAACACCTGCATCGACTCCCAGCCGTTCCACGCCACGCGCAGCCGGCAAGCGCATCCAGGTGCGCCGCTCCGGGGTGCACGGCAAAGGCGTGTTTGCCCTGCAAGACATCGCCGAGGGCGAGACCGTCATTGAATATGTGGGCGAGATCATCAGCTGGGACGAGGCGCAGGACCGCCACCCGCACGACCCCAATGACCCGAACCACACCTTTTACTTCCATGTGAACGAAGACCGGGTCATCGACGCCTTGCATGGCGGTAATTCGTCGCGCTGGATCAACCACAGCTGCGATGCCAACTGTGAAGCTGATGAGGAAAACGACCGCATCTTCATCAAGGCGATCCGCAACATCAAAGCGGGTGAAGAGCTCAATTACGACTATGGCCTGATCATTGACGAGCCCTACACCAAGAAGCTCAAGGCCGAGTACCCCTGCTGGTGCGGCAGCGCCAATTGCCGCGGCACTTTGCTGTCGCCCAAGCGCCGCCCGGCCACGCCCAAGACACCGGCCCAGAAAAAAGCCCAGGCCAAGCCCGTGAAAGCCGACAAAGCCAGCAAGGTCAAAACGTCAGCCCCCAAGCGCTGATCGGCGTGAGGCAGAGTCCTGAATGATTGCCCCCACCCCCTGGCCTGCGGAAGCCATCTGGGAGCAGGTGTTTCCCCTGCTGCCCGACTTCACGGTCGAGATCCTGCCCGAGGTGGATTCCACCAACACCGAGCTGATGCGCCGCGCCCGTGCGGGCCGGCATGAACCCATCTTGCTGGTGGCCGAGCGTCAGACCGCAGGGCGGGGCCGCATGGGGCGTGTGTGGCAAAGCCAGCCGGGTGATTCGCTGACCTTTTCACTCAGCTTGCCGATGGCCCCCAAGGACTGGTCGGGCCTGTCGCTGGCTGTGGGGCTGAGCCTGGCCAGCAGCCTGCATCCCGATGTGGGTCTGAAGTGGCCCAACGATTTGTGGGTGCAAGAGCGCAAGCTGGGCGGTATCCTGGTCGAGGCCGCCAGCATGGGCGGGCGAAGCCAGGTGGTGGTGGGGGTGGGCCTGAACATCCGCCCCCGGCCCGCCGAGGGTCTCAACACGCCCCCTGCCGCTTTGACCGATTTGTTGCCTGGGCAGACCGCTGCCGATGCCTTGGGACGCGTGCTGCCCGATCTGGTGCGTGCCTTGCTCACGTTTGAGCGCGAAGGCTTTGCCCCCTTGCAAAGCCGTTTTGAAGCGCGTGACGTGCTCAAGGGGCGACGTGTGCACACCAGCGATGGTCAGCAGGGGGTGTCGCAGGGCGTGAGCCCGGGCGGTGCCTTGCGTTTGCAAACCGATGCCGGGGTGCTGGACATCCACAGCGCTGAAATCAGCGTGCGCCCCTTCTCCTCAGAGGAAACCTCATGAAAATGCGTGCCTTGATTGGCGTTTTGTTGTTGCTCAACCTGGTGCAGCTGGCCTGGCAATTCGACGTGTTTGCGCGTTGGGGCTGGGGCCCGAATGTGGGCCGTGAGCCCGAGCGCTTGCAGCAGCAGGTGCGGCCCGATGCGATCAAGATCAGTGTGCCTACGGCGGCCCAGGCTTCGGCTGCCTCTGCGCCAGACAGTGTGTCGCCCGGTGCGTCTGCACCTGCGCCTTCGGTGGCTGTCGACACTGCTAAGGAGGCCAGTGCTTCTGAAGAGGCCGTTGCTGCCGCCCGTGCCGCACGCAAGCGTGCCCGTGCCGCCGCTGCGGCCGCAGCCGCTGCTGCTGAATCCCAATGACTTTTGACTGGAGATGTGTTCCATGAGCCTGAAACTGTATTTCGCCCCCGGTGCCTGTTCTTTTGTGCCCCACGTGCTGCTGGAGATGAGCGGCGCCGAATTTGAGCCGAGCATGGTCAAGCTGCACAAAGGCGAGCAAAACAGCGACGAGTACAAAGCCATCAACCCGCGCGGTCAGGTGCCGGTGCTGGTCAGCAACGGCCAGCCCATCACCCAGATCGTGGCCATCGTGCTGCACCTGGACCAGATCTTTCCTGAAGCCGGCTTTTTGCCCGCCGAGCCCATGGCCCGAGCCCAGGCGATCTCGACCCTGGCCTGGATGAACAACACGGTGCACCCGACCTTCACCCACATCTTCATGCCGCAAAAATTCTCGGATCAGCCCGAAGTGCAGGCGGCGCTCAAGCCCTACAACACGCAGTTGTTCCGCGGCATGCTGGGTGAATTGCAGGCGCTGGTGCAAGCCGCTGCTGCCAAAGGTCAGCCTTGGCTGAGTGGTGAGCGCTTTGGCGTGCTCGATGCCTACAGCCTGACCCTGACCCGTTGGGGCACGATTGCCGGCATCACGCCGCAAGAGCACCCTGAGCTGTGGGCGTTTGTGGAAAAGGTTGCGGCCCAACCCGCCGTGGCACGTGTGATGGCGCGTGAGCGTTTGCAGCTCAACATGGGCCAGACAGCCTGAAACCTCAGCCCGGTGGCTTGAAGCGCAGCGTGAAGCACGCCCCCGGTGGGGTGTGGCCGGGCATGGCGGCCTCCACGCTGATGCTGGCACCGTGCTGCTGCGCGATTTCGCGCACGATGGGCAAGCCCAGGCCCGAGCCGTCCACATTGGTGCCCAGCGCCCGGTAAAACGGCTGAAACACCAGCTCGCGTTCTGCTGCCGGGATGCCCGGGCCGTTGTCTTCCACCTGGATCACCAGCGCTCGGCTGTACGGGTCCACCAGCACCCGCACCGTGATCACGCCGGGGCGCTCGGGGCTGTGCGGGGTGTAGTGGATCGCGTTTTCCACCAGATTGCGCACCATTTCCTTGAGCAGGATCGGGTTGCCTTGCACCTGGGTACCCGGGGTGTTGGCCTCCACACCTTCGTAGCCCAGGTCCAATCCCTTGTCCATGGCGCGGGGCAGGCTGTCTTGCAGCACTTCCAGCGTCACATCCACCATGTCGCAAGCTTGCAGGGGCACGCTGGTGCCGCCACCTTCGGCGCGGGCCAGTGACAGCAGCTGGTTGACCGTGTGGGTGGCCTGCACACTGGCGCGACCGATGTTTTGCAAGGAACGCTTGAGGTCCTCTTCGCTGGAGTGGCGTTGCGCCAGGTCGGCCTGCATGCGCAGGCCCGCCAACGGTGTTTTGAGCTGGTGCGCCGCATCGGCCAAAAAACGTTTTTGCGTGACGATGGAGTCTTTCAATCGCTCCAACAGGTCGTTCACCGACACCACCAGCGGGGCCACTTCCATCGGCACGGCTTTGTCGTCGAGCGGGCTCAAATCGTCGGGTTTGCGGGCGCGGATGCGTTCTTCCAGCTCGGACAGCGGCTTGATCCCTCGCACCAGCGCCAGCCACACCAACAGCACTGCCAGCGGCAGCAAGGCGAACTGGGGCAGCATCACGCCCTTGATGATTTCGGCGGCCAGCACGGAACGCTTTTCGCGGGTTTCGGCCACTTGTACCAGCGCGGGCTGCTTGCCGTCGGCGTCCAGCCGGATCCAGGTGTAGGCCACGCGCACTTCCAGCCCACGCATTTCGTCATCGCGGATGTGAACTTCGTAGCTGCCGCCCTTGTCTTCGTCGACAGGGGGCAGGGGCAGGTCGCGTTCGCCGCTCAGATGTTCATTGTGGGTGCCACGCACCTGGTAATAGACCAGATCGGTTTCATCGGCACGCAGCAGCTCGCTGGCGGGTTGGGGCAAGTTGAACTGCACCCGATGGTCAACGCCGAGCTTGACTTGCTGGGCCAGCGCCTGCACGTTGTAGACCATGGCCCGGTCAAATGGTTTGTTGGCCAGCCCTTGTGCCACCAGCCAGGTCAGGGCTAGGCTGATGGGCCACAGCAGCAGCAAGGGGGTGAGCATCCAGTCCAGGATTTCACCAAACAGCGAGCGTTGCTCGCGTTTGAAAATGCGCACGTTCCAGCCCTGCGATTTCATGTTGACGTCAGGCGCAAGGGCTGGCGGGTGGTTCAGCCCGGGATTTTTTCGAGGCAATAACCCAGGCCGCGCACGGTGGCGATGCGGATCGGACCTTTTTCGATCTTCTTGCGCAACCGGTGGATGTAGACCTCGATCGCGTTGTTGCTGACCTCTTCGCCCCATTCACACAGGCGCTCGACCAGCTGGTCCTTGCTGACCAGGCGACCGGCGCGTTGCAGCAGCACCTCCAGCAAGCCCAGCTCACGGGCCGACAACTCGACCATCTTGCCATCGATGGTGGCCACCCGGCCCGATTGGTCATAAATGAGCGGACCATGCTTGATCTGTGAGGTGGCCCCGCCCATGCCGCGGCGCGTGAGCGCCCGCACCCGCGCTTCGAGTTCCTGCAGGCTGAACGGTTTGGCCATGTAATCGTCGGCACCATAGTCCAGGCCTTTGACGCGCTCTTCCACGCTGTCGGCGGCCGTGAGGATCAGCACCGGCAGGGTGGAGCCTCGAGCGCGCAGGCGCTTGAGCACATCCAGACCGTGCATGCGGGGCAGGCCCAGATCAAGGATCAGCAGGTCGAATTCGTTGTTGGTCATCAACGCCGCATCGGCTTCACTGCCGCTGGCCACGTGGTCTACCGCCGCCCCCGCGTTGCGCAAAGTACGCAGCAAGCCGTCGGCAAGCACCTGGTCGTCTTCGGCAATGAGAATTCGCATGGCTGTCTCCTGTTTTGGGGGCATGCCCTCGACGTGCGTCGGGGCGGGCTCAATTTTAGTGTCAGCCATGCCCTCCTCCTGCATGCCGTTCGGGTTTCAAGCGTTTTCAGTGCGCGTAAGCCTCCAGCCCCAGCGCCACCACGGTGGCCACATCGTCGCCTACAGCGTCCCTGAATTCGGCTTCGGCCCGCGCCACAGCGTCCTTGAAGGCTCGCAACCAGGCCAGGCCTATTGGCGTGAAGACCACCCGCCGCGCCCGGGCGTCCAGCGGATCGGGCCCGCGTTGCACCAAGCCCCAAGCGGCGCACTGGTCCACCAGATCACCCATGGCCTGCTTGCTCATGCCAGCGGCTTTGGCCAGATCGGTCAAGCGCGAGCCTTCCAGCGCCAGATGCCGCGTGATGTGCACATGGGCAGCGCTGATTTGGTCGCGTGCCGCCAAATTGGCCAAGGCCAGGGGCACGCCATCGTTGCTGGCCATGAGCTGCAGCACGCGTTCGTCAAAGCGCCGCATGGCATGGCCCAGCCAGCGGCCCAGATGGGTTTGCCGCCAGCGGTCATCGCTCAGCGCAGGATGTTCAGGAGGCGTGTCGACGGGGGTGTTGGCCATGTTCATATAGTAAGGCAAACTGACGAAAAATAGCGTTTACTCATTTATACAGTTCGTTTACAGTACTGTTCACGCATCCAGTTATTGCCATCAAATGGCCACAGCAGATGCCCCAACCCATTGATATTCAAGGAGATTTTCATGAGCGAAGCCAACACCGAAAAAGCCAAAGCCCTGCAAGCCGCACTGGCCCAAATTGAAAAGCAGTTTGGCAAAGGCACCATCATGCGCCTGGGCGAAGGCGAAGTGATCGAGGACATCCAGGTCGTCTCCACCGGCTCACTGGGTCTGGACATCGCCTTGGGCGTGGGCGGCCTGCCGCGCGGCCGCGTGATCGAAATTTACGGCCCTGAATCGTCGGGCAAGACCACGCTCACCTTGCAGGTCATTTCCGAAATGCAGCGCCTGGGCGGCACCTGCGCCTTTGTGGACGCCGAGCACGCCCTGGACGTGCAATATGCCCAGAACCTGGGGGTGAACCTGCAAGACCTGCTGATCAGCCAGCCCGACACCGGCGAGCAGGCCCTTGAAATCGTCGACAGTCTGGTGCGCTCTGGTGCCGTCGATCTGGTCATCATTGACTCGGTCGCCGCTCTGACCCCCAAAGCCGAAATTGAAGGCGACATGGGTGACAGCCTGCCGGGACTGCAAGCCCGCCTGATGAGCCAGGCCCTGCGCAAGCTCACCGCCACCATCAAGAAAACCAACTGCACCGTCATCTTCATCAACCAGATCCGCATGAAGATCGGCGTGATGTTCGGCAGCCCCGAGACCACCACCGGCGGCAATGCGCTCAAGTTCTACGCCTCGGTGCGCCTGGACATCCGTCGCACCGGCACCATCAAAAAGGGCGACGACGCGATCGGCAATGAGACCAAGGTCAAAGTGGTCAAGAACAAGGTCTCGCCTCCGTTCAAGACGGCCGAGTTCGACATCCTGTTCGGGGAAGGCATCAGTCGTGAGGGGGAGGTCATTGACATGGGCGTGACCGCCAAGATCGTTGACAAATCCGGAGCCTGGTATGCCTACCAGGGCGAAAAAATTGGTCAGGGCCGCGACAATGCGCGTGAATTCCTGCGCGAGAACCCCGCTCTGGCCCGAGAAATCGAAAACAAGGTGCGTGAATCTCTGAGCATTCCGCTGCTGACTTCTGCGGTGGCCGAGGTCAAGGAAGACTGAGCTTGAACAAGCCTGGCTTTCAGCCCTCGCTCAAAGGGCGTGCCCTGCGCCTTTTGAGCCAGCGCGAGCACTCACGCAGCGAACTCGAACGCAAGCTCGCGCCGCACGAACAGGTGCCCGGGGAGCTGGCCAAGGCGCTCGATGAGCTGCAGGCACGGGATTTCATCAACGAAGGCCGGGTGGTCGAATCGGTGGTGCACCGCCGTGCCGCCAAGCTGGGCACCAGCCGCATCCGCCAGGAGCTGGCGACCAAAGGCTTGTCCGGTGAGGCCGTGGCCGAGGTGGTGGCCCAGCTCAAAGACTCAGAATTGAGCCGGGCGCAAGAAGTCTGGCGCAAAAAATTTGGCCGCCCGCCCGCTGATCCGGCCGAGCGGGCCAAGCAAATGCGCTTTTTGATCACCCGGGGCTTCAATGCCGAGGTGGTGCGCCAAGTGATCAAGGGCCACGGCGAAGAAGCCTGAGGCGTGGTCGCCTTGCCATTCTTTTTGTCAGCGGGGTTACAGCCCCAGCATCAGCTGAATGTTCTGCACCGCCGCCCCGCTGGCGCCCTTGCCCAGGTTGTCCAGGCGCGCGAACAGCACCGCATGGCGGGCTTCTTCATTGGCAAACACGCGCAGTTCGAGCTTGTTGGTGTCGTTCAGGGCCAGCGCGTCGAGTTTGGCGTTGTCGGTGGGGGCTTCCACGCTCACCCAGCCGCCCGCTTGCTGGCTGGGGGCGTAGTGGGCGCGCAGCGCCTCGTGCAGGTCGGCCGCCTTGGGCTGACCGGGCAGCTGGTCCAGGTGCAGGGGCAACTGCACCAGCATGCCCTGGCGGAAATTGCCTACGGCCGGCACAAACAGTGGACGGCAGGTCAGACCGGTGCAGGCCATGATTTCCGGGATGTGCTTGTGCTTGAGGCTCAAGGCATAGGCTTCAAACAAGGGGGCTTTGCCTGCTTCGTAGTCTTCGATCATGCTGCGACCGCCGCCGGAATAACCGCTGACCGAAGGCAGGCACAGCGGAAAGTCTTTCGGGATCAGCCCGGCATCGACCAGCGGGCGGATCAGCGCGATGGCCCCCGTGGCGTAGCAGCCCGGGTTGGCCACGCGTTCGGCTTTTTGCACCGCTTCCCGCTGTCCCGCAGCCAGTTCGGGAAAGCCGTACACCCAGTCTGGGTGGCAGCGGTGCGCGGTCGAGGCGTCGACGATGCGGGGTTTGCGTCCGGTCAGTGAGTCGATCATGGCCACCGACTCGATGGCCGCATCGTCGTGCAGGCACAGCACCACCAGATCGGCTTCGGCCATCAGTTCACGCTTGGCTTGCGGGTCCTTGCGGCGTGCGGGGTCGATGCTGAGCACCTGAATTTGGGGCATCAGCGCCAGGCGTTCGCGGATTTGCAAACCTGTGGTGCCGGCTTCGCCGTCGATGAAAATTTTGGACATGAGAGGGCTTTCTTCCTGGTGCAAGTCGTTTTGCGTCAAGTCAATGTAAGACGCAAGGTTCAGTATTGGTGCATTGCAGCATGATACAGTCGCAGGCTGCAGTGTCCATCGTCTGCTGGCGGGTGAATCACCCCAGTGGGCCGGTCAGATCAACTACCCTCTGAGAGAAGACCTCATGAAGATTCACGAGTACCAAGGCAAGGAAATCTTGCGTCAATTCGGTGTGCCAGTGCCCCGTGGCATTCCCGCTTTTACCGTTCAAGAGGCTGTTGAAGCCGCTCAAAAACTGGGCGGCCCAGTGTGGGTGGTCAAGGCCCAGATCCATGCCGGTGGCCGTGGCAAGGGCGGCGGCGTCAAGGTCGCTAAAACCATTGACGATGTGAAGCGCATTGCTGGCGAAATCCTGGGCATGCAGCTCAAGACCCACCAGACCGGCCCTGAAGGCCAGAAAGTCCGCCGCTTGTACATCGAAGATGGCGCTGACATCAACAAAGAGTATTACGTGTCCATCGTGACCGACCGTGCCAGCCAGAAAGTGGCTGTGATCGCTTCGAGCGAAGGCGGCATGGACATCGAAGAAGTGGCGCACAGCACGCCCGAAAAAATCATCACCGAGCTGGTCGATCCCCTGACCGGTCTGGGCCAAGCCCAGGCGCTCAAGATCGCCAACGCCGTGGGCCTGAGCGGTGGTTCCGCCGACCAAGCCGCTGACGTGTTCCAGAAGCTCTACAAGTGCTACATGGACACCGACGCTTCGTTGGTGGAAATCAACCCACTGAACTGCGACAGCAAGGGCAACATCATGGCCCTGGACGCGAAGTTCAACTTCGACTCCAACGCCCTGTTCCGTCATCCTGAAATCGTGGCTTACCGGGATCTGGACGAAGAAGATCCTGCCGAAGTCGAGGCTTCCAAGTTCGACCTGGCCTACATCAGCCTGGACGGCAACATCGGCTGCCTGGTCAACGGCGCTGGCTTGGCCATGGCCACCATGGACACCATCAAGCTGTTTGGCGGCGAGCCAGCCAACTTCCTGGACGTGGGCGGCGGCGCAACAGCCGAAAAAGTCACTGAAGCTTTCAAGATCATGTTGGGCAACAAGAATGTCAAAGGCATTCTGGTCAACATCTTCGGGGGCATCATGAAGTGCGACACCATCGCCACTGGCGTGATCACTGCTTGCAAGGCCGTGAACCTGTCCGTGCCACTGGTCGTGCGCATGAAGGGCACCAACGAAGAGCTGGGCAAGAAGTTGCTGGCCGAATCCGGTCTGCCGATCATTGCCGCTGACACCATGGCTGAAGCAGCCACCAAGATTGTTGCTGCTGTTAAATGAATGACTTTGCGGGACAGATCTTTAGCTCTGTCCCCAACTGATTAGGAAACCACATGTCGATCTACATCAACAAAGACACCAAAGTCATCACCCAAGGCATCACCGGCAAAACCGGTCAGTTCCACACTGAAAAGTGCCAGGAATACGCGAACGGCAAAAACTGTTTCGTGGCCGGTGTGAACCCCAAGAAGGCTGGCGAGTCCATCTTCAACATCCCAATTTATTCCACCGTCAAGGAAGCCGCCACACAAACCGGCGCGACCGTGTCCGTGATTTACGTGCCTCCAGCAGGCGCAGCCGCTGCCATCTGGGAAGCGGTGGAAGCTGACCTGGACCTGGCGATCTGCATCACCGAAGGCATTCCAGTGCGCGACATGCTTGAAGTGCGCAACAAGATGAAGGCCAAGGAAGCCGCTGGCGGCAAGAAAACGCTGCTGCTGGGTCCCAACTGCCCCGGTCTGATCACGCCTGACGAAATCAAGATCGGCATCATGCCCGGTCACATCCACCGCAAAGGCCGCATCGGCGTCGTGTCCCGTTCTGGCACATTGACTTACGAAGCCGTGGCCATGCTGACCGAAGTGGGCCTAGGCCAGTCCAGCGCCGTCGGTATCGGCGGCGACCCGATCAACGGTTTGAAGCACATCGACGTGATGAAAGCCTTCAACGACGATCCCGATACCGACGCCGTCATCATGATCGGTGAAATCGGTGGCCCGGACGAAGCCGAAGCCGCTCAGTGGTGCAAAGCCAACATGAAGAAGCCCGTTGTCGGCTTCATCGCTGGTGTGACTGCCCCTCCCGGCAAGCGCATGGGCCACGCCGGTGCCCTGATCTCCGGCGGTGCCGACACCGCCGACGCCAAGCTGGCCATCATGGAAGAGTGTGGTTTCGTGGTCACACGCAACCCCTCTGAGCTGGGCAAGCTGCTCAAGGCTCAACTGAAGTGATGACTTTGGGGACAGATCTTCGGCGCTGTCCCCTACTGATCAAAGGCTCGATGGCAGGTCCAAGGGGCTTGGTCGTAAGGGCTAATACGCACTTCACTGCAGGCATCGCCCGTTAAACTCGGGCACCTGCTCCCAAAGCGCTGTCAACGCAGGTTGCCAGCGCTTTGGTTTTTTATACCGACGGAGAACAACATGGACATGCTGCAAACAGCAGAATTTTGGATCGGCCTGCTCAAAATCATCTGGATCAACATCATCTTGTCAGGTGACAACGCGGTGGTGATCGCTTTAGCTGCCCGCTCACTGCCCGCTGAGCAGCAGAAAAAGGCCATCATGTTCGGTTCTGGCGCTGCCGTGGTCTTGAGGATTGGTCTGACGGTGGTGGCGGCCAAATTGCTGGCCCTGTCGTACCTGCAAATTGTCGGAGGCATTTTGCTGCTGTGGATCGGCACCCAATTGCTGGGGGGTGAAGAAGAAGGCGAAGGCCACGACAAGGAAAACGCAGGTCTGTGGGTTGCCATTCGCACCATTTTGATTGCTGACCTGGTCATGAGTCTGGACAACGTGATCGCCGTGGCCGCTGCCGCCAAGGGCAGCATGACACTGTTGATCCTGGGCTTGGCCATCAGCATTCCGTTGGTCATCTTTGGCAGCAAGTTGATGATCAAATTGATGGATCGTTTCCCCATCATCGTCACCTTCGGTGCTGCCCTGATTGGGTGGGTGGGTGGCGAAACCATCGTCAGTGACACCGCATTGCAAGCCTTTGTGCATGACAACACCTGGTTGCACTACGCTGGTCCCGCCTTGGGCGCCATCGCCGTGCTGGCCATCGGCAAATTGTCGGCCAGCAAAGCAACGCCCGAAGAAGCCTGATTCACAAATTCAGTGGCATTGTGTGGCGTTGGCTGGATGATTGAATTACCATCGAAATCCATTTTTCAGGGAGACACCACCATGCGACAAAGCCAACAAGGCATGACATTGATCGAGCTGATGATCGTGATTGCGGTCATTGGCATCTTGGGTGCACTGGCACTCCCGGCCTACCAGGATTACACCATCCGTGCCAAAGTGTCCGAAATGTTGATGGCGGCCAATGGTTGCAAAACCTCTGTCAATGAGGCTGTCAGTTCCGCATCGGATGCCAATGTGGCTGCTGCCCTGCCCAAAGCCTGCGAGAGCCAGACCAGCAAATATGTCAGCAGCATCACCGTTGACGGCAATGGGGTCATCACCGTTGTGGGCAACCACAGCAGCTTGCGAGGCAGTACCAGTGAATCGGCCAATGCTGTGTCTTTGACACCCTTGCAAATCGGCGACACCGCCCTCAACGGCAGCACCGACGGTGGCAAGAGCATTTCGGCCTGGCGCTGCGGACCGGCCGCCAGCAACGGCCTGCCTGCCAAATACCTGCCGGCATCGTGCAAGCCTTCCTGACCCATGCCAGTTTGACCCAACGCCCTGTCCATGACAGGGCGTTTTTCATGGCGGTCTGCGTCTGATGTTCTCGATGGGGTCGCAGTTCGGTCCGGTGCGAGTCAATTGGGGCATCCTTCTGTGTCTCATGTTGCCCTGGTTGAATCCCTGGGCACCGACTCCGCTGCCCAATACCATGCCCTTGCTGCTCAGTTGGGCCGGTATCGGCTTGTTGTTGGTGTTCAGTCCTCGGCTGCGCGCGTTGGACGTTGCCCGCGTCTGGGCCGCAGCCGCACTCATCAGCAGCGTCATTGGCCTGATCCAGTACTACGGACTGGCCGCCCAGTTCAGCCCCTGGCTGCATGCCCCGCCTTATCCGGGTGAAGCCATGGGCAATCTCAGACAACGCAACCAACTGGCCACACTCATCGGCATCGGGGTTGTGTCGGTCTTCTACTGGCAAATGCACGGCCTCAAATACCGCCACGCCCTGTGGATGCTGATCTTGCTGGCTTTGGGCAATGCGGCGACCGGATCACGCACAGGTTTGCTGCACATGTTCCTGATCGCGCTCCTGAGCACTACCTGGTCATGGCGTCAACATCGCGCACCCCACTATCTGGGTGAGCGCTGGCCGTGGAGACTGGCCGGTGTGGCCTTGGCCGTGTATTTGCTGGCCACCTGGGCACTGCCCGCCACGTTGATGCAGGCCTCAGGGCAAGAAGTGGCAGGTGCGCTGGGTCGTATGGGCAACAACGAAGGCTGCGGCAGCCGACGGGTCCTGTGGTCCAACGTGTTGCACCTGATCGGCCAGAAGCCCTGGACTGGCTGGGGCTGGGGTGAACTCAAATACGCTCACTACATGGCCGACTACCCTGGCGAACGCTTTTGCGACATTCTGGGCAACGCCCATAACCTGCCGCTGCACCTTGCGTTCTCCCTGGGTGTGCCCCTGACGGCGGCCATCGGTCTGGCACTGCTGTGCGGCCTGATGTGGCTGCGCCCCTGGGCCAGCCACCAAGCGCACCACCAGCTTGCCTGGTCGGTTCTGGCTCTGATCGGTCTGCACAGTTTGCTTGAATTTCCGCTGTGGTACGGTCCCTTCCAGGTGGCCGTGTTGCTCAGTCTTGGCATGTTGTCCAGCCGCCAGCACGATCTACGCCTGCACCGAACCCCGGCCACACGCTACCTGGGTCTCCTCATTCTGGTGGGGGTCACCTGGATCTCGGCCGACTACGTGCGTGCGCGCCAGATTTATCTGAAAGCGCCTGATCGCGTGGTCTGGTGGCGCAACAACCCATTGGATGCTGCCCAAAGCAGTTGGTTCTTCAGCCAAAGCGCCAGCTTTGCCCAACTCAGCCTGACCCCAGTCACCCCGCAAAACGCAACCTGGGTCCTGCAAACCAGCCAGGACATGCTGCACTACTCGCCCGAACCCCGGGTCATCCGCGCCTTGATTGACAGCGCCCGACTGCTTGGCCAGCACCGCTTGGCCGACGAACACCAGCAACGCCTGCAACGGGCTCATCCTGGCGCACTGCAGCAACCCTGATCACATCGGGGGCAGGGTCGACTATTGCAGACGCTTGTCTGCCAAATACGCCATTTGGCGGATGTATTTCATGAAAAATGTATTCAGAATAGTAAAAAAACAAGAAATGAAATCTTTGTACAGCTTGATGTGAAGCGGTTTACGCATGGATGTCATGTTTCAGCCCCCTCAAAAAGTTGTCATATAAGATAAAAGTTCCATGTTCACAAATGGAACTTTGCTGATTTAGGAACTTATAAGAAACGTATTGTGTGAATCAGCGAAAATGATGATTCACAGGGAATGAAAACCAAATAATCTGTTTCCTTCAAGAAAAATCCATCAAATTCGTCAAAAATTAAGTCAAATGACTATAATTTCAAAAAATGAAATTTAAAATTTTGATTGCGATTCATCCATGCTGTGGAAATGAATCGAATTGGCCTCGGTCTTGAAACCCGTATCAGCCATTCAGTCAACACCATTGCCACCTTCAAAACTCCGGCAGACCCCCATTCAGCGAGCTCCATCCCATGTCCAAGCAATTTCAAGTACTGATCCTCAACAACCAAAAGAACACCGAGCAGAGCATTGAGATCGAGCAAGGTGCGGGTGACCGGGGGCAAGCTCGCCGGGTCAAGGCGGGTAAAAACTTCAAATACCAGATCAAGGATTTGGGCAAGGACCCACAGGTTGCACCGGACCAACTCAAAGTTCGTCGAAAAGGCAATCACTTGGAGGTGACCTTTGAGGGGGGAACTGAACCCGACCTGGTCATTGAGGACTACTACACGGAAACCCCACCCGGGATCAACACCGTCATTGGACAGGCCGAAGATGGTCAGTTTTACGACTACATTCCCGAAAGTGAACAAACTTCACCCCTGTTGCTTGAATTGACCGAAAGCGCTGATGGCATTCAAGTCGCTTTGGGCTCGGCACCCAGTCAATTTTCAGGCGCTGCTGTGGGTGTGGTGGCACCTCTTCTGTCTCCCGGTGCTTTGGCGGCAGGGGCAGGTGCTGCTGCGGCGGCTGCAGGGGCAGCGGGAGGCGGTGGTGGTGGTGGTAGCACGACAACATCCAGCGCTGACGCTTATAAAAAGATACTGGCCTCCGCCGACGGCAACGCCACAGACAACACCAGTGGCACGGCTGTGCCCACGGCGGCTGATTACATCGCTGTCGGCGTGACTGGCGTCACCACCGACAGCGCCAAGCTGCTGAGCGATGTGGTCGACAACCTGACCAACAGCGATGTGGACACCGTGGCCGAGCTGCAAGTGCTCGCCGATGCGGCTAAAACTGTCGTGGCCTATACCGGCACGGGCACAGCGCCCACGGCCAACCAACTCAACGCCATCGCAGGCGGCGCAGCCGTCACAGCCGTCACAGCCGGCAACCTGGCGGCCGTGCAAGCGGCCGTGGCTGCGGCCAACGGTGATGGCACCCCGGTCACGCAGGCCGAGCTGCAAAACATCATCAGTGG